>ENA-ORDA01000200-ORDA01000200.1-marine-metagenome-genome-assembly--contig:-NODE-200-length-62837-cov-4.281342_pt1 | contig 62837 bp, 49 predicted proteins | sample MGYA00237778_ERZ508506 | MGnify/ENA primary metagenome ERZ508506 (study PRJEB26177, sample SAMN06267891) | marine metagenome | isolation source: Monterey Bay, California, USA | place: Pacific...
TGAACGAATACTTTCATTGACTTCGGCAAAGATGAGAGAGAGGTCTGCCTTGCGGCCGGCACCACTGACACCACTCATCGATGAAACATTAATCGATGAGTGTTCGACAAGTCCCTCTCTTAAGAGGGGAATGAGGGGGAGCATGATTGAGGTGGGGTAACATCCAGGTGATGCAATGAGCCGAGCCGCTTTAATCTCGGACTCGTAGACCTCAGGGAGTCCAAAGACGGCCTCGTCGAGTAGCTCGGGAGCGGGGTGTGGGTGGTCGTAGAAATCTTGATAGACCGCGGGGTCATCGAGCCGGAAATCAGCACTCAAATCGATCACTTTTATTCCAAGACCCAAGAGGTCGCGGGCAAAAGGAGCGGCTGTTCCGTGAGGAAGGGCCAGAAAGGCAACCTCGGCACCAGTTGCCGCGACGGATTCCATGTCAGGCTCGATGAAGCAAATCTCGGTGCCGGGATGGCTTTCGAACCGAGGGAAGACTTCGGTCACTTTTTTCCCAGCGTTCGCGCGGGAAGTGATGGCGACAACCTCGGCTTTTGGGTGGCAAAAAACGAGGCGCAGGAGCTCCAAGCCAGTATACCCGCTCGCTCCAATGATCGCAATTTTGGTAACTTCAGACATCAGGAAGGTTTTGCGCTGGAGCTTCGCGCGGGGCAAGCGCGAAAAGAGAGGAATTCCCACTCTTGAAAAATTGGGGTTTTGCGTGCACATCTTTGTCGCCGCCAAAATGAAGTGCTTAGCGTTAATCATTCTGCCCTTGTTTATAGCTCCCGCCCTATTGGCTTCGGAGCTAGGGGCGGCTGTGGAGCGACTCGAAGAACCGACGCTTGAGAATGCGAAACTTGTGTTGGGGGAGTTGGATGCCTTGATCGCTAAAGGAGATGCCCGCACGGTTACTCTCGGAAAAAAAATGCATCGCAGTGTGAAGCGACTATTCACCAAAGAGTATAATGTTAATGAAAGTCGTAAGATGGCCGAAGTTAGGGAGGCTAAGGCCAAGCAGTTTGACCAAAATGCCCGACAATGGCTCAAACCAAATATTCATGGGAAGGTTAACAAGTTAGCCGCATCAGCCGCCTTTAGTGATGCTAAGGAATTGCGGAGGGAATCCCAGTGGGCTCAGGAGAAGTCTTCGAAAGAATGGTTAGAGGAAGTTTCGGACTATGAAAAGATGCTTGGAGATCTGCAATTTTCAAAGGAGGACGAAGCTCTCATTATTCTGGCATCGGTATTGATTAAGGTTGTGAAAGAAACCTCTTGGGTTGACCGGCCTCTCTTAAAATATGATGGCGCCCGAATTCAATTTATTCGAGATCGGGCCACGAATATTGATCGATGGTTGACCCTAGCTGCTCATGCTGCTGATGCTGATGAGCTTGAGTTGTCTTACGATTTCTACCGAAAGGCTGGGAGTGAATCAGGGCGCTTTCGAGTTGGAGCGAAACTGGCAAACCAACTGGAAAGCGAAGGGTATCTTGGATCAGCAGTTAATTTTTGGAAAAGACTGGATGAGGGCGATCGTGCTAATGAATTACGAAAGGAAAAATCTAAGCTGAGTCATGAAGATTACAAATCTTTGGAGGGGGCTGCTCTCACCAGAAATGTTGCTCCGGCCTGTGTTCGGATCTCAACTGCGAATGGTCAAGAGAGCGGGTTCTTTTTTAAAGAGGGAGGACATGTAGTGACCTGCAAGCGGATTCTTTTAGGTCAAGATGGTAAGGTGTTGCCAGTTAGGGTGACTCTGGAAGACGGACAGAGCTTCAAAGCAAAAGTGCTTGGTATTTCGGAGGGGAACGATATCGCCGCTTTGAAAATTGCGTGTCGAGTGCATGAGTTGTTGCCAATCGGAGATCGTGAAGACCTTAAATCAGGACTTACCCTCAAACTTTTTGGATTGGCAGCTAAGGATAAGAATGTCGCGGATGTGATTCCTTGCACGGTTCTCTCACCGATGGAGTCTTGGAAGAATCAACCAACCTCAAAGTTGGCTCTTGATGCAAGCCGGGAGTGTCGGGGCGGGCCTGTTGTTGACCGCAAGGGCCGGGTAATGGGAATCTTTCTAGCATCAAAAACAGGGAGTGCCCGTTCGCTGGAAGCGGGTGCAATTCATGCCTTTTTAAAAGGCCTTTAAGGTCGACGGGCTAGCTTTAGGGAAAGGAGTGGGAACCGAGATCTATTCGAGTGTTATCTTTGTCCAAGCTTTGTCCAAGTTTTGGCCATGCGGTTGCCGAGTGCGATGATTCCTTTGGAGCCAAAGAGCACAGTGGTGTGCGGGAGGTCCGATGTTTTGACAAATGTGAAATTCGGGTCGCGGGCGTCCAAGGCTTCAAGATCAGAGTTTAGGTCGTAGAGTTTTTCATCACCGGTAATTTCTGCTGTAAGTATCGGTTGCTCGGTGATTATCCAATTGAGATCGGGAAGTTTTAGATCTTTACGGGTTGCATTCATAAAAGTTTGAAAGCGGTCGGTGTATTTTTGCGCCATCCAATTCAGGGCACGGTCGTTTTCTCCACAGTGCCAAAAGATGGCTGGGATTTCGCATTGGTAGCCCTGTTGTGTGAGATCGTCACGGCACTTTTTGATTCCGGTTATCCAATCTTGATAGCGGTCGCGGTAAGATTCCTTGGATCCTTCGGGAAGCCAATCGAGTGATTGCGATCCGCTGTCGGTGAATTTATAGATTGCGAGGATTTCGCCATCTTTCATGGTGGGGATTAATTGTTGCCCAAAGCTTAGCTCAGGGCCGAAGTCTTCGAGGTGCTTGATGGGTGATAAATGTTCCCAAGCACTTGAGATTGTGACCTTTCCAAGGTTGTATTGGTAAAGAGCCTTTTGTGGTTTTGCGAGAGGGGTGTTTTTGATGTCCGTGACCCATGATCCTTCCCCCTCCATGTTGCGTTGTCCTCCGAGGATAAAGAGTTTTATTTTTTTTGCTTTGGGCATACGAAGCCGTTGCCGGTTTGAGATGCGGTTTTGATCGAAGTAGGTGGCAGCGTATGCTTCGCCGTGTTGAAGCTGGCCGAGGGTCCCGAAGTGATAATGCAGGCCGACGGGGCGTCCGATTTTAAACGATAGATGAGATGTCGGGACGAAAAAGACCTTGGGGTCAGATTCGACGACAGCCATCTGGGCGTTGCGGATAAGGGTGACGTTGGCACGGTTGTCCATACCCCAAATCCCTTTGGTGCTAATTTCCCCGACGAAGATCTTGAGCTCAGGGGTAGAAAGATCTTCACGGATCTTGGCGATGAAGTTGCGTAGGTTTTTTTCGTAGTGTTGCTTCCCTATGGGGTGGAACATGTCGTTCTCTCCTTGGTGCCACATGAGAGCTTCGATTTTGTAGGTCAGGCCTTGTTTTTTGAGATCGGCCAAACGGTCGCGAACCTGAGTGATAAAGCGCTGGTAAAGCTTCCGGCTTTTCTCGTCGCCTCCGTTGGGTGCCCAGTCGTTGACCAGGGTTGTCCCGCCCCAAGCATCTTTGATGAGGGCTAGCGGGTGCTTACTTTGTTGACGGAAGGCCCTGGCAAAGGTGATTTCTGGTCCAAAGTTGTTCCCGACAACACGGAGATTGGTCCAACCTTTTGATTTGTGATCTGCTCCGGTCTGATAGGAATAACGCACGTTTTCCAGAGGTCTCAGTGCGTTGTGAAAGGGAGGAAAAGTTTCGACAAGTTTCGGATCGGTGTCGGCACCCTCCATGTTTGATTGTCCGGCGAAAAGAAAGACGCGGACGGGCTCAGCTGCTAGGGCCGAAAGACAAAGAAAAGTGGCGCTGATTGTGAAGATGAAGGGGGTCATTTTAGGCGAGAATTTCTTTGATTACTTTTGCGGGTTCAACGCCGGTGAGTCGCATGTCGAGGCCTTGGAATTTCGTTGAGAATCGATGGTGGTCGATTCCTAATAAGTGGAGAAGTGTGGCATGAAAGTCGCGAACGTGAACTATATCTTTGGCGGCGTTGTAACCAAGCTCGTCGGTTTCGCCGTAGCTCATGCCTGGCTTAACTCCACCTCCTGCCATCCACATTGAGAAGCCTTTGATGTGGTGGTCGCGTCCAGCTCCTCCCTTACCTTGGAACATCGGGGTGCGGCCGAATTCTCCGCCCCAGACGACAAGAGTATCCTCTAATAAGCCGCGCTGTTTGAGGTCAGTGAGGAGAGCCCAAGTGGGTTGATCAGTGAGCTTGCTACAGATCCCCATGTATTTTTCAAGTCCGCCGTGGTGGTCCCAACCGCGATGGTAAAGTTGAACGAAGCGGGTTCCTTTTTCGATAAGGCGCCGAGCCAGAAGGCAGTTGGAGGCATACGACCCGTCCCCGGGCTTGGCACCGTACAGGTCTAGAGTCTTTTGAGACTCGCCGGAGAGGTCGGTGAGTTCAGGGACTGAGGCCTGCATTTTGAAGGCCATTTCGTACGCGCTGATACGGGTTGCGATCTCAGGGTCGTCGACGAGTTCGTTGCGCTGGGAGTCGAGCTTCTGAATAGTTTTGATGAGCGCGTTCTGATGCTGTCGATCCACGCCATTCGGATTTGTCACGTAGTGAACAGGGTCTCCGGTGGAATTGAATTCGACCCCCTGAAATCGAGAGGGGAGGAAGCCAGATCCCCACTGGCGGGAGGCGATGGGTTGGGGGTTACGTCCCCCGACGGAAGTAAGAACTACAAAGCCGGGAAGGTTTTCGGACTCAGACCCAAGGCCATAGTTGATCCAGGAGCCCATCGAAGGGCGACCGCTGATGGCGGTGCCTGTATTCATAAAGGTATGAGCGGGATCGTGGTTGATTTGCTCGGTGACCATGGATCGGATGACGGTGATGTTGTCTGCCATCTTCTGGTGGTAGGGAAGGAAGTCGGATATGTATTGGCCCGAATTTCCGTGTTTTTTAAATTTGGTGAGGTGGCCTTGAACCTTAAGAGCTTGTCCTTGGAGTTGTGCGATGGGTTGGCCCTTGGTGAAGGATTCCGGCATGGCCTTCCCGTTCAGCTTATCGAGTTGTGGTTTGTAGTCGAAAGTCTCAAGATGAGATGGTCCACCTGCCATACAGAGAAAGATGACGCGTTTTGCTTTGGCCGTGTGGTGCGGGAAGCCGGATAAGCCGGGGTATTTTCCAACGAGACCCTCTGCGCGAGTGAGCTGAGAAAGGAGGGCTGCGGAGCCGAAGGAAAGTCCAGTGTTGTTGAGGAAAGTTCGACGATTGATGAAGTTTGTGGCGTTCACTGGAATAGAGGGTTGGAAGTCAAAATGCAGGGCATGCCCCGGGCTGGTTTTGTTTGCTTCTTTGGGGCTTAGTTGCGGGTCGTTGTTTCGCTAAGATTAAGAATGGCGCGTGAGACAGTGGTCCAGCTAGCGAGAGCAATGGCATCGAGATTTTCGGGTTTGGTTTGGCCAATGTTGATAATGGCAGTTGCCGAATTTGGATTCTTTTTGAAGTCAGCCTCGGCGTAGGTGAGGAGTTGTCCGATGGTATCACGTTCTTCGGTCGTTGGTTTTCGATTGAGAGCAAGATCAAAGGCATGGTGGAGACGCGCAAAATTATCTGGTTTGGATTCCTTGAGAATCCGCTCAGCAAAAACGCGCGCGGCTTCGACAAAGGTGGGGTCGTTCAAGAGGTTGAGTGCCGCCACTGGGGTATTTGATTTGGGACGTTGGGCGGTGCATTCTTCTCGGCTGGGAGCGTCGAATGCTTTGAGCATGGGGTGCAGGAACTGCCGCTGCCAGTGGATGTAAAGACTGCGACGATAGATTTTTGCGTCGGTGTCTTGTTTGTATTTTCGGACTGGGAAGTTGAGGTGGCGATAGTATCCACTAGGTTGATAGGGTTTAACGGAGGCTCCACCAAGCTCGGTGACGAGGAGTCCGGAGAGTGAGAGAGCGTTGTCTCGGACCATTTCGGCAGGGAGGCGAAAGCGGGCTTGTCGGGCAAAAAGTTCATTGTAGGGATCGCGCTCGCGCAGGTTTGAGGGAACGAGTGAAGATTGGCGGTAGGCTCGCGAGGTTACGAGTGTCTTAACCATCTTCTTGATGTCCCAATTAGATTCGTAAAACTCGACGGCGAGCCGGTCGAGAAGTTTGGGGATTGATGGTGGTTGGCCCTGTCCTCCAAAGTCACCGAGAGAGCGGGAAAGGCCGGTTCCAAAAAAGAGATAGAAGAGGCGATTTGAGGTAACGCGGGCCGTAAGTCCGCCGGTTCCGTTTTGAGGATCAGTGATCCAGTTCGCAAGATCAAGGCGGGTCTGACGCCCTTCTTTTTTGATTTTAGGTAGGAAGTGGGGAACAGCGGGTTGAACAATTTCCCCGGATTCATCGAGCCAATTCCCTCGCGGTAAAATTCGCGAAATACGAGGTGCCTTGAGTGCCTTAGTGATCATCGTGAGTTTCCCAGAGGATGAGATTTCTGCACGACGTTCTTCAGTAGTTTTCCATTGGGTGAGCTCGGCGCCGGAGATGAGCTTCGCGAGTGCGTCATTCGTTCGTTTAAGGCCATCAAACCATTTTTGCTTCTCTTTAGGATTTTTCGCTTTCTTGGCAAGAGAAGCTCGGTCAGCAGATTCTTTGATAAGGCGAGCAATTTCGTTTCGGCTACCTTTTGAAAGGTCGTTAAGCTTTTTGTTTAGCGAGGCGATTTCGGCTTCTTGGCTGGAAGTTAGCACTAAGATTTCAGGGGGGCGACGGGTCGGAAGAGAGTTAGTTCCAGACTTAAAGTGTTGCTCATCATCGATGTCGGCAAAGAAGGCTCCAAGGGTGTGGAAGTCCTTGGCGGTGTATGGATCATATTTATGATCGTGGCACTGTGCGCAACCCACAGTGGCGCCCATCCAAACAGCGGAGACGTTGCGGACGCGATCTGCTTGGTAGATGGCGCGATACTCAGCCTGTTGTAGCCCGCCTTCGTGGGTGGTTTGAAGGAGTCGATTGTAGCCAGTTGCGACAAGTTGTTGCTGGGTCGGGTGTGGGAAGAGGTCGCCAGCCAGTTGCTCTCGGGTAAAGCGATCAAATGGCATGTTTTCGTTAAAAGCACGAATAACATAGTCGCGATAAGGCGAGATATTGTGATCCTGATCACCGTGGTAACCAACGGTGTCGGCGTAGCGGACTAGGTCGAGCCAGTAGCTTGCGAGCCGCTCTCCAAAGTGAGGAGATTTGAGGAGACGATCGACTTCGGCCTCGATGGCAATTTGGGGATTAGTTTTAAAAGAGCTTAGAAAGCGATCGCGATCAGCGGGGGTGGGCGGAAGACCGGTCAGGTCAAAGTTTAGTCGGCGAAGAAGGGTTACGGGATCAGTATCGGGAGATGGCGAAAGGGTGACCTTTTCAAGTTGGGAGAGAATGAAATAGTCGATAAAGTTGACGGGCCAATCTTTTGTCTGAACCACCGGAGCGGGGTGCTTGAGCGGGTTTTTATAAGTCCAGGGATCATCATAGCTCGCGCCCTCTTTGATCCACTGCTTTAGGAGCTCAAGTTCCTTCGGGGAGATTTTTTTGTGGGTTTCAGGAGGGGGCATAATCTCCTTTGGGTCCTGATTAAGAATTCTCGCGATAACTTCCGATTGATTGGGTTTGCCAGGCTCGATCGGGATCTCAAATTCTCCCCCTTCGGTCGCTCCTTTATAGGTGTCGAGGCGCAGTTCAGCTTCTCGGGTCTTTTCGTCCGGGCCGTGGCAGTGAAAGCACTTGTCGGAAAGGATGGGGCGGATATCGCGATTGAAATCAACGGCAGTATGCCCGCTTGCGGTGCTAAAGACGGTCAAAGCGAGGACTTTTCTTGAGAAAACGGAGCGCGATTTTTTGAGTAATGAGATCATCGGGAAGGTGGTAAATGGCCGTGTCAATTGAGGCGTCACGCGGGTGATTCTTTGTCAGGATTGAAAAAGCGGCAAAGAGGATTGAGGATCCTACCAATTCAACCGTTGATCACGTTGATAGAAACGTGACTCCTTCTAATATCTTTCTTTTTCCCTGAGAAGGCTGCGAGGGAGGTCTTCTCATCGCAGGATTGTCAAGGCGGTGGCTCTTTTGTGAAGTGAATGAGGATAAGTGGCGCTCGAAATAATAAAAGCGGCTCCAGAGACCAATCCGGAGCCGCTTCGCACAAAGCCGGTTGCTCTCCCAAGGGATGAAAAATCGGCGTTATTGTTATAACTTCCCAGAAAACGTAGCTGGAGGGGCGGTTTTGTCTATGGATGAATAAAAAAACCTTCAATTTTGAGCATAAATTGCCCAAAATTTCTAAAAAAATAGTTTAGAAATAATGATAATCAGGGAGTTACGACTATTTAATAGTGTTAGCCAACTCCGCAAATTTTCCGCCTTGATTGATGAGCACGTCGTAGGGTCCCTCCTCAATGACACGTCCTTTTTGCAGAACGTAGATACGATCGGCGTTCTGAATGGTCGAGAGTCGGTGGGCAATCACGATAGAGGTGCGGTTTTTCATTAATTCATCAAGCGCCTGTTGGATAAGAAGTTCGGTCTGGTTGTCGACTGAAGCCGTCGCTTCATCGAGAAGAAGAATGGGAGGGTCTTTAAGGAGGGCTCGAGCGATTGAGAGGCGCTGCTTTTCTCCGCCTGAGAGTTTCACGCCTCGCTCTCCGACATTGGTATCGAGTTGTTCTGGTAGCGCGCGAACAAATTCGCCAGCCTTGGCAGCTTCAAGAGCTTTCCAAATGGCGTCATCATTAGCGTGGCGATCTGCTAGCGAGAGGTTTTCGCGCACCGTTCCGTTGAAAAGAAAAGCTTCCTGAGTCACGTAGCCGATGGCGTCTCGCAATGACCCCTTTGCCAGGGTGTTTAGTTCTTTTCCATCAATCAGAACAGAGCCGTTGTCGTATTCGTAAAATCGGCATAGCAGGTTGACGATCGTTGACTTTCCTGCGCCGGTGGAGCCGGCCAAAGCGATCGTTTGTCCGGGCTCGGCAATGAGGGAGACTTCGTCGAGTGTTGGCTGGCCTTTATCGTAAGAAAAACTGACGTTGTTGAACTCGACCGCGCCTCTGACGGGGCGGGGGAGAGGGTCTCCGCTCGCGGCGTCTGGTTCATCATCGGAGTCTAAGATTTCAAAAACACGGTCGGCGGCGGCACGAGAAGACAAAGCCATCTGATTGAGTTGGTGGAGCTTGCTGACTGGCTCATAGAACAGAGAAAGAAGTAAAAAAAACGTCAGGAGTTCATCAAATTGCATGGTGCCTTGCATCACCGCATATCCTCCAAACCCGAGAACTAGGACGTATCCCGTGCTATTAAAGAACGACATGCTCGGATTGTAAAAAGCCCACCATTTCATGATCCGTAGGGTGGCTTTGCGAAGCGCGCCTGAAAGCCCATTGAAATGCTCGTGTTCATCTTTTTCCGCGGCGTAGGCCTTAATCTGGCGAATCCCAGCAATATTATCGTGCAACACTGCGTTTAGATCGGAAGAAGCATCTCGCTGCGCCTTGTATCTTCCTCGGGCCTTTCGAGTGTAAATCCACGCCCCCATCGCTAGGAAGGGAATCGGAAGAGTGGCCCATAATGCAACCGTGGGGTCTAACCAATACATCGTGATTCCAACCGCGAGGATCTGAATGATCGAAATAAGACCTAACTCAATTCCATCGATTAGAATTCGCTCCATCGCGGTTACGTCTTCAACCACGCGAGTCATGATGTCCCCGGTGCGGCGGCTATCGAACCATCGCAATGGGAGTCTTTGAATCTTGCGGTAGAGGTCAGAGCGGATGTCAAAAATCACCCGTTGCTCAAAGTGGTTGTTCAAGATGATTCGGGCGCAATTTAGAGCATCCTTGATAAAAAAGCTCAGGAGGCCGACCAAGACCCAGGGGAGAAAGACATCAAATTGTCGATTCGGAATAATTTCCCCGGTGATGTGCTTGGTGACGAGCGGGAATACGATAACTGAGGCCGCCATTATAGAGGCGCACAGGAACTGAGATCCCCCGAGAAGGGGATATCTTTTTAAATAACCAATAACACGCAGGACGCTCGACACGCCGGCAAATTGTCCTCTTCCACCGCAGATGCAAGCGATAGAGTGTAAAAGTCGACCAGTTATTAAGAATAATTCATTTTTCGGTGAATTTTCTGATTGCCGGATGCCTGCCAACACCGATAGCTTAATTCCAACACCTCCTTACGACAAACATCCCATGGTAAATACTTTAGGCACCCTAACAGCAATCGTCCTCGCGTTCTCGGCTTTCGTGGCCCACAAGAATAAAGGGGAGTTCGAAATACAAGTTGGAAAAGTTAATACAGAAAGTGACCGCAAAGGCATAAACACGAAGACCTTTAAGGGTCTTCGTGAAAAAATCACCGAGCTCGAAGCTACGCAAACAGAGGCAATCGAAGAACGTGATGGCCTTCGTAGCGAGGTTGAGAAGCAGACTACGGCTAATAATGCTGTTCAAGCTGAAATCGATACCAGGCAAAAGGAGCTTGATTCGACTAAGAATGAGGTCGCTGATGCTCAAGAGAAGTTGAAAGAACTTGGTGACCTTGAGGAGCTTGCTCCAAAGATCGAGCGTCTTCAGGCCTCTATTGCTGAGCTTAAAGGACAGGTTGCAACTTTGAATACGGAGATCGAGCGTCTCCGCGGTGAAAAGACAAGCACCGGTCAGGTTCTTGTTGCTGCGAAGACCAAGCAGAGCCAGATCACTTCCGGCCAGTCTTTTCCGACTATGAAGACCACGATCCGATCCATTGATCGTCGCCTTGGAATCGTCACTCTTGCTGCGGGAATACGATCTGGTGTGATCGGGGGCTCTCGGGTTGCTGTCATCCGCGCGGGGGAGAAAATCGCTGAACTCAATGTGAAGGCAGTCTCCGCCAACTTAGCTACGGCAGATGTCATTCAAAGTTCCCTCCAAGAAGGTGTCGATGTTGCGCCGGGAGATGTCGTGATTCCAGTCGAATCTGCAACAAACGGGAACTAGATTTAACAAACACAGTCAAAAACACATTTTACCTACGAACCTAGTATCTTATGAAGAAAGAAGCTCTTACTTACTCCCTCGCAATCGTCGCTATCGCTGTGTCTGGTTTCTTCGGCTGGAATGCCAAAGAAAAATATGTGGAAAAGACCAAGGAACGGATAATTTTGGAAGGTGAAAACAAAACTCTGAGTGCTAACATCGAGAGAGAGGAAGGCAATAAGGAGGCTGCTACTCAAGCGAAAGAACTCGCCTTAGAGGAGAAGTCCAAGGCGAAGGCTGAGTTAGACTCAGCGAAATCCCAGGCGAGTGAGTTCGCAAACACTCTTGATTCAGTGAGTGGTGACCTCGAAGTTGCTGCGGCTGAGAAGAAGAAAATCGATGCTTCTATGGAAGCGCTCCGCGGGAAGTTTCCTGGGATCGAGCTGGAGGAAGTTCCCCGTGTTGTGAAAGACATGGAAGCGAACCAAAAGAGGCTTGTCGGTGAAGAGGAGGATGCAAGTCTCGTCAAGAAACGCCTTGAGGAAGATATTGCAAAGAATCTCGCTGAGAGCAGTAGGATCGTTGAAAAGATCAACCAGAGTATCAAGCGTGTCGAAGGGAATACTTTCCAAGCGACAATCGTCGCAGTTGATAATGATTGGAATTTCGTAGTGATTGGAGCAGGTGAGAAATCCGGTCTTACCGGTGACTCAAAACTCCTGATCCAACGCGACGGACGGCTTCTTGGCAGGCTTCTTATCTCGAAGCTTGAGCCTAACACGGCTGTTGCGGATGTTGAGCCAGGCAGCCTTCGAAATGGTGTCGCTCTCCAAGCTGGAGATCAAGTTATTCTCGAAAGCGTAAGCTCAAACTAGCGCGGAAATTACTCCGAAATTTTCGAAAGGTGGCTCTTGTTGAGCCGCCTTTTTTTGTGCCTCAAAAAAAGTTTAGAATTGGATGCTCTTACCATTGACGAAGGTCAATTGAGGTGTTCATATCCCGCCCGTTCAACCGAGCACCGGACCGGTGGCTGAGTGGTTGAAAGCGCTCCCCTGCTAAGGGAGTATACGTCAAAAGCGTATCGAGGGTTCGAATCCCTCCCGGTCCGCCATATTTTAAAGCCCTCCTTCTCAAAGAGTTGGAGGGCTTTCCTTTTGGAAAGGTGGGTGAGTGATACACCTTAAGGTAAGGTTTGAAGAGGTTTCATAAGCTGTCGGTTGTATGGCTCTGTGAATGCCGGAGAGATCAAAAATGGAAGCAAAGGATATCGCGGCCCTATTTAGGAGTGCTGTGGAAGCAGAGGATAAGGCTTTGCTAGGCGATACGAGCACCTTTGCAGAACAAGACTTCTTTATTCAACTAGGCTGGTTCACCAATCAGATTGAGGCCCGATTTAAGCAGAACACTCCATCGCCAGATGTCCTTGCGTTGATAGTAACTATTGGAGGAGCTATTGGAAAACTTATAGCCAAGGGCTGCATTGATGAGGCATACGAAATCTGGAATGTTGCTGATAAGAAAATCATTGAGGAGGCCCTTTGTTCCCGTGAGGAGATTGAAGAGAACCTTTGACAGGTTGGTGTGGACTTCAGATTAGGGGCCTGGGCAAAGAAGACAGACGGTAGCGACCGAAAAAAACCTAGGATTTGTTCCGTTCATGCGTCTGTGCATTCCTGATCAAAAAGAAACTGCTCTTAAATCGTCATACAGGTCCTATCTCAAGGATACCCATCTAGGAGAAAAGGAGCCTAACCAAAAAGAAATAGAGAGCCGTTTAATGGAGAAGAGAGGTTCTACGTTTTTGCCCGAAGCTCTTCATACTGAAGGGCGTAAATCGTTGAATGGTGGATGAAGCAAGAAGCATCTGAGCCCCTATTCTTCCCTAAAGGTTCTCTGGGTGAGCTTGCTCAAATCGCTTTGAACATGATACCAGAGAAGTCGCAGGACAACAGGACAGGTAACACCTAAAATAGCTCCGGAAGAGGGGCTAATTACTCGGTGACTGTTAGTAATTTTCTTTTGGTGGAAAGGTCGCGGAAACCGGAGATTGGCGGAACCCATGGGGGAGAAAGGAGGTGATGAGAAAGGCAAGGGACATCACCGCAAGATCGAGAATGCGGTGCAGATGAAGCAGATCAACAAGGGCGACTGGAATGCCTGTCGGATCGTGGCGAAGGGGAATCACTTTCAGTTTTTCATCAATCGAAAACGTTCATCGGAGTTCACCGACAAGTTGGAGGGGAGGCAACTTCGTAAAGGATTCATCGGTCTGCAACTCCACGACAAAGGGATGGTAGTGGAGTATAAGGATCTCTTCTTGAAAAATGGGTAGTGATTTACCTGCTAATCAGAGCGCGAGAGGGAAACGCTAAAGCAAACATGATCCATGGAAGCTTTCCTCATGAGTGACCGTAAAGGATTTATTATGAAGAACACCCTTTGCATTCTTTTTGTCTTTCTTGTCGGAATTTTGGGTCTTTTTGCGTGTCCTCCGCAGGGCTCCGTGAAGGTGTTTATTCTTGCCGGACAATCAAACATGGAGGGTGCGGGAAAGATCGAAGGTGATCCCAAGCGTAACGGAGGAAAGGGAAGCCTTAGCCATTTGGTGGAGAATTCGCAAAAGCACAAACATCTTAAGGATAAGGATGGAAAATGGAGCACCCGAGATGACGTGTTTATTTGGTACCTTGGGCGTAAGGGGAAGCTGGCGCCAGGTTTTGGAGCAAGACCAAGTGCGATCGGTCCCGAGTATGCCTTTGGGCATGTCATGGGTGACGCGATCAAAGAACCGGTTCTCCTCCTTAAGACTGCCTGGGGCGGAAAGAGCCTTCAAAAAGATTTTCGTCCACCAAGTTCGGGTGGGGATCCCGGTCCCTATTACAAGGAGATGATTGGGCATGTGAAAGACGTTTTAGGCAAGCTTGGAGAAAACTTTCCGGAATTAGAGGGGCGGGGTCATGAGGTGGTGGGCTTTGGTTGGCACCAGGGGTGGAACGACGGTTGCGGAATGCCTGCGACACTTGAGTATGAGAAAAATCTCGCCAATTTTGTTCGGGACGTGAGAAAGGATCTCGGCATCAAAAATCTTCCTTTCGTGATTGCAGACAGCGGGTTTGGCGGAGTGAAGCAGAAAGTTGACCGTCGTCTTTTGATTCGCAAAGCTCAGGCCGCTCCCGAGACCTACCCCGAATTCAAAGGCAATGTCGACTGTGTGCAGACCGCCGGGTTTTTTCGTCCGGCCGAAGAATCGCCGTCCCGTCAAGGTTACCATTGGAATGGCAATGCCGAGACTTATTATCTGATTGGTGAAGCTATGGGTGAAGCAATGAAGAAACTTTACGCAAAGTAATTTCCTTTCGTCCTCTTTGAGGCGGAATGGCTTTCCGTCGACCAGATCAGCGCTGGTGAATGAGGGGCACCAGTGTTGTTCGACGTGGTTGATGACCAAGTCCGTTCCGGTGAAGTGATCCACTCCCGGAGGGCGTTCGGGATTACTGCTAGGAAATTGCTTTTGGCGGGAAAGGCTATGAAAACCCATTTAGACCAAAGAATGACAATCCAATCCTAGTAGCACCCATAGTAGGGATCAAAAAATCTCCCACCGTATTATATAGAGCGTCCGCGGAGTATTCCCCCCGGTGGGGGGTGCCTTTTAATGCTGGGGAGGGCGGTCAGTTACAGAACCACCGGCCCACTCAGCAGCCAAGAGCCAGTTGATGGCTCGTATTCGACTCGGTAGGTTGGAACGGGTTGCTGGGGCATCCTAGTTGGCCTCACTCTCCCTTCTCCTTGGTTTTCCGCTCCAACCACTCTCGGGTTAGCTTTTGAGCCTCGGCAATTTGCTCTTCGCCTATTCCGTAAACCGAAACGAAAATAGATCGGCCTGATTCAGGACGAAACGCAGATGGATCGGCTTGCCTGCGAGATTACTTAAGTCGTCTCCACCTTTCCATGTGACGACAGCGTCTATATCATCGTCGGAGAGCGGGTTGCAGTCTTTTAACGCGAAACTTGAGATCGGTTGTTTTTTGCCATCTAGAACCTCAATACGAATTTCGCCGGCTTCCCCGAGTTGGGCGTTGTAATTCACGGTCAATTTGTTGCCAGTGAAAATCAACGGTTTGGTGACGAGTTCGCCGAGTTCCTCCCCAGCGCGGACAGAGACAAAACCGTCCTTGCGGATTGTGAATCGGCGGACCCGGGGAAAGCTGCCGTCCTCGTGTGGTCCTTTTATACCTAGGTTCTCACTGGCGTACATGGAGAGTTTGTTTGGCTCGTCAGGAAGCTCTACCATTTCCTGCCAAAGATGGTTAGATCGGATTTTTTGGCGGTCAGCAGGTGCCGATTTTGGAATGACGGGATGTTCCATCCAGCGATAGAAGTGGAGGCCGTCGCGGCTCGCCATTAGCATGGGGTCGACCGATCCATTGAACTGCGCCGGGAAGCCGAGGTAAATATGTGGTGCGCGTTTGTATGGTTTCACCTCGTTGGTGTAGAGGTGCTCTAGCTCAGTACTTGGCCGCCCGTCGTCCCGATGATAGATGAGCCACTGCGGCTCGGTCCAGTTCATGAAGTCTTTGGAGAAGGTCACAAGGATATCGCGTTTCCAGCCTGGAGCCTTGATTCCTGATTCGCCTGATTCGTTACGTAGATGACGGAAATAGACGGCGTAGCGTTTTCGTTCCGCATCCCAAAACCCTTGGTTGCAGGAGTCCAAAGAATAGTCATTGCTAACGATCGGCCCGTCGCTCGCTATTTCCCAGTGAATGCCGTCAATGGATTGGTAGGCATAGAGACCAGTCTTCCCGCAATGGTGCCCTTGCCCACTAAATCCTTTGTATCTAGCCGCTTTCGGCGCTGCCGGATTCGTGTCTATAAACGGGTTGAATTGATGGGTAGCGATCCAGTCTCCGCTATCTTTTGCTTTAAAAGTGGTATCATCAAAAAGGACGTTATTTTGCTTTGACCCAATCCAATCGTAGATCCCAAGATTGGGTTTTTCAAAGGTGTGTCCATCCTTGCTAATCGCGTAACACAGACGCCCACCCGCAATTTTCATGTTTTTGTTCCATCCGTAGGTGTGGTGGCCCATATACCAGGCTTTGATGACTCCGTTGTCCTGAATATACTTTGCATACCGACACCAAGGCCCCTCCCAATCGGCATCATGAGTCATGGCGACATCCGTGGTCTTATTGGTCGCGGGAGTCATCGCAAACAGTCGTCTCTTAGCGCTGCCGCGCAGGGATCCCAAGATGTAGTTGTCGACGAACAGTTCTCTGCGTGAACCAATTTTAAGCGGTTTCGAATCCAAAGTGGGTGCTTTAAAAGCGATGGGTTGCCGGGCTAGCTTCTGCCCTGTGTTGTCATCCGCCAGTAGGACTTTTATGTGTCCAAGCAAGACCAGCGAAATCAAAAGAATGTGGGTTCTTACGGGTATGAATCGTCTCATTTTATTTGACTGCTAGGAAATTACTTTTGGCGGGAAGGAGTTGGAGTCGCACTGGCGACTGGAATATAGAGCCTAAGATAAGGGTTCACGCTCTAAAAATCGAATTACACACCAATCGGAGTTACACCCTTCTTAAAGAACCGAAAATCTCCTTTACCATATTATATCGAGCGTGCGGCAGGTGTTCCCCCGGTAGGATGGGTAGAGTCTAATACCTGACAAAACCTTTTGCTCTCAAAGGTTTAAGGCTTCTCAAAGGCTAGACTCTAGTTCGTCTTTACACGGAAGTGCCGAGTTGGGCTGGTTGCGTTTGGTGTGAAAGTAATCAATTGAGTTTGATGCTGATTGGTCTCGACATCTGAACCTGTCAATTTTCGAGTATTGTCATCTCGCTTCCTAGGTCTGGGTATTCCAGACTGGGTTTCATTTCTAATGAATTACGAATAAGGAAAGCCATGAGAGGATCAAAGAGAAGTGAGTTCCCTATATTAGGAAGGTCTATTGCCTGTGCCGCTATTTGGGTTGCAGTCACCGGAATAGTGAGGGCTGAGGAGACGCCTGACTCGACCAAGTCTCGTGCTGGCCTAAATGTTTTCTCGGTCATCGGCAGTTCTGAACCGTTTTTTGAGCAGTGGGATAAAGGTGGTCTCGGTCTACATGGCACCCTTTCAGTCGCCATGGATGGCACAGTCCTGATGTTTGGTCGCGGTGGAGGAAAAGATATCCATGAGATTTTTCTTAGGCGATCAGAAGACGGGGGAGCGACCTGGTCGGAGCGCCAGCAGATCGGTAAATCGATCGAAATGGATTGGAAATCCCTTGGTATCGGGCCATACGATGGGGAAGGGTGGGGTAATGATAAGCATTTTGCCTATGCTACGCTAGGCACTAGCGTGGTTGATGAGAATACTGGCGAGATCATGGTTTTCATGACGTCTCTCCATCCCGTTCCGTTCATGTATAAGAGCCGGGATCACGGCAAGACTTGGAAACTTGAAAAGATCGTCTTGCATAAAGACTCCAGAGGTTTTTTTCCAAGCCCCAACCCGGCGCACGGCCCCGGTATCACCATTAAGCACGGCCAGCATAAGGGGCGCCTTCTGGCCGCCTCTCATGTAATGCCAGATTATCGCAAACAGGGTGGAGATCAAAACTCTTATTCCAACGCGGTTTACAGCGACGACCATGGAAAGACATGGCACTCAAGCGAACCCTTTCCTTTGAAGGGAACCGGTGAATGCGGTTTGGTCGAGCTTAACGATGGGACAATATACATTAATACCCGAACGAGTGCGAGGAAGGGGAATCGCTGGATCGCCTATAGCGATGATAGTGGAGAGACCTGGCGTGATCTTAACGAAGACGATGAGTTGTTTGACGGGCCGCCTGATATTTACGGCTGCAAAGCCGGGCTCCTGAGGCTCGACCGTGACGACTGCGATATTCTTCTATTCAGTTCGCCCGATCCAAGTTTGCCGGAGAAACAGAATCGGGCAAACGTCAACGTATGGGCTAGTTTCGATGGTGGTAAGACATGGCCCGTCAATCGTTTGATCAAAGAAGGCCCCGGTAACTATTCGTGGATCACCCAGGGAAGAAAAGGGACGCCTAGTGAAGGATTCATTTACGTTCGCTCCATTGAAGGCGGGATAGCGCGATTCAACATGGCTTGGCTGCTACAACCGGACGACAAAAAAGCCGGGAAGTATGCCTTCGCTAAAGACTCCCCGGTCGGCAAGAACTTGGTAAGGATTGGTCCTGATTCCGATGAGTTTGTCCTACCTCCGAGGCATGTCTATCGGATGCAGCAGAAGCCGCCTTTTGTGAAGGCCGTAAAAAATGCCAAGCTTTTTAAGATCAGCGATGACCGGATCGAGAATCTCGAGACCGGCTATAAACTCGTCGATCCCAAAGCCAAGGCGCATATCCTGCCCCACAAGATTTGTCTGGCCGGCGACGAAATGAAAATCAGTTGCAACGTCTCTTCCGGTAGCATCACCGTCTCGTTACTCGATCCCAACGGGAAAATAATCAAAAATAGCGAACCGATCACTGGTGGTTTCAAGGCCAGAGAGATCGTCAAATGGTCTGATGGCTTCAAGCTCGACAAATACGTGGCGACGCCCGTCACGGTCCGGTTTGAGCTCGAAGGCAATGCAGAGCTCTACGCCATAAGATTCGAAAAATTGTTTTGGGAGTAGCACCCCTATTAGGATCAAAAGATCTGTCACGGTATTAGGTGAGAGCGGCGGTAGATACTCCCCCCAGTGAGGTGGTGCGCTTTAGATGGCGGGGATTGCGTTGGAAGCTTATTCAAAAAACCCCTTATCTCGCTTACGGGAAAACCTCCCAGAGATTTGGAGTCTCTGTTTTGTCAATTATGGAGCAGTGTTTAGAGGAAGTAACCCCCCTCACTTCTTTCAGCTATCGCATGAATCAATTGAGTGTTGAAATAAAACGGAGGGTCGTATTTTTAATGGGGCTTACATAGATCGCATCACTGGAGCCCCCAAAATACCGCCTACACAGTATTTTGAAGTTAGATTGATCAGCTCTCCAAATAATTCATTCCTCTGCTGTCCTAATTGCATATGCATTTGAGCGCCTTCTGGACCGTTGTATATTTCTGTTATCCCATAGAGGGTATGTCCTGTTTCTCCAAGATCGGGCTCGAGGGGGTTGCTAAATTCAGGACTTCTTATGACTGCGTAGCAAAGAACGACAGGTTCCACGGTTCCTTCGATGTGATGTGTCTCACGCATAAAATTTTCGTGTTTTTCTAAAAAGGTTTCCATCTGCGCTACATCGTCATTTGGAACCCTGAAAGTGATATGAAAGCCTACACATCCAGTTTTTATTTTCATATTTTAGTTTATCTACAGTTTAGAGTTAGCTTGCCGATCGTCGCAATCGATCCTCGGCCCACTTGTTCGCAGCTTGCAGCAGCATCGCCAAAGTCTGCATCCAAACGGGTGACACGATCGAGTTTTAGGATCACTACTTTGCCCGACCAGGGATCAGGCGAACCGGGTAGGTAGATCGTGGCGAAGCCTTGTTTTTCATCACGTTCTGTCTCGAAGGCGATACGGTAATATTCATCGAAGGTCACGAGAACGGGCTTCATTTGTGGCTTTGTCTCATCTCCCCCAATGGTATCGGCCATCTGATCTTTGAGAACTGAGTAGCGTGGGAAAAAGAGGGCGAGTCTTTTCTCGAAAGCGATAGCGATTTTTCTCCCGAGTGACCACCGCGCAAACATCCCAGCGGCGAAGCAAAGCAATAGGATGATGGCGATGGATAGTCCGACGAGAAGAGCAACCCCACTGGCTGTTTTTACTGGAACGTATTTGTTTAGGAACGATGAAACCGCCACGACGATCGGAGCAATTTGCCCAACAAGTGCACCCAACACAATTAGTGGTAACAAAAATAAAAGTCCGCCGATCGCAGTTGTCTTAAGGAAGGCAATGAGGCGCTTTGATTTTTTCACGATCATGCTGCAGATCCGAATATGGTTGAAGCAGTAACGTTTACTGCAGGGTTTTGAAGGTTACAATGTGTCGTGTGAAGTCAAGCGACTTCTCCGATTGAGGCTGGCCTGCATGCGTTCTTCTGCTGATCTGAAGTGATCTACAATCTAGGAATCGAAGTGTCATATCATCTTCACTCTACGGGCTTTAATCCACACGGATGGTGAAATCGGTATTTGAAAAAACATTTAACCTCTTGGGATTTACTTTTACTGGAAGAGAGTCAACGCGGGTCCTTGAGTAGAGAGGTAGTCTTTACTGGGTTTTAAGGTTCATCCGGCTATGAAGAACTGAGCCGGCGAGAAGGATCGGGGCAATTAAATTAACGATTGGGATAATCCAAATGATTGCGGCAATATTTCCGTTAGAAAAATATTTTGGTATTGGTGTAAGGGAGTGTCCCTTGGGAAAGCGGAGTTCCACAAGTTGCCCATATTCTTTGCCTAGCAAATAGCCATTAAGAAAGATCTGTAAAGCTAGGCCGAGCGGGGGAATAAACCAACCAACTAGCAATAAAGGCGAGGCTATTATATTTAGGAAGATGGTCATCAAAAAGATGCGAGCTGAGAAAAGGCATGAAGTTAGAAATGGAGGTGGCTTATTCCACTGAACATCAGGGTAATACCGTTGATGAATTACGTCTAAGATATCATCGATGAAGATCCCCACGAAGGCACCATGAATTCCAGCAAATAAAAAGTAGCTTAAAATTAAGATAGTAGATCCTCCCATAAATTGGATTACACCCCGAAACCATCCTTCTCCCTCCCCAAACCAGGACGCCAGCGTCTTTGAGAAATTATCCATAATCGAATCAAGCAGTGTCGCACCTAGAACGAGAGCTAGCATGATCGAGGTGAGCGTAAGTATGGTGGAAATAATTAAAGCCCTCAGAATTTTGGTGTCTTTGATTTGTCGAAAGGTTTTTAGAAAAGAACTTATCATAAGGATTAGATTATTGCTTTTACTGGGGTGGGGTTTGATTTCGCTTTGGGACCAGATTGGATTGGGTTTGGAGACGTCTACGAAGGGAATGTCTCAATGAGTCTATGCGATCTACTTCGTTCACAATAAAAAACATAATTAGATGATATGTTTTTTTTCTTTTTTACGCTTAGTCAATTGAGATGAATATTTTTAAGTTGTTTGGGAGAAAAGGTTTCCATGTATTTACGGCGGTAACAATTATTACTGGAGCGAATGGCTTTGCAGAATCTGGTGGAAAGGTTTGGCAAAAGTACGTTAATTTTAGACAGGCTAATAATGACTTAAACACTTGGACGGGGAGTGCAAAAACGACTGATCTTTTTCCAGGCATCCCAGTTGGGTTGGCCTACGATGTCTCCATTACTTGTCAGCTGAGTAGCGACCATACAAAGATCTTAGAAACCCACCAATGGACGACGAAAGATGGGAGAATTCTCAGTACTGGATCTGGGTTTGTAACTTACGACTCCAAAAGGAAGAAGATTTTCTCTTCTTATTCAGGTTTTGACCAAGGTGAGCCGTTTTCAACTCTCATTGATATTGTGAAATTTGGAACGAATGAGGAAAAACGGGAGCATACTGAAACACTTAAAGGAAAGACGTATAACTACTCGGCCAATTTTAAGTGGGACCGAAAAACAGGAGGGAAAACAATTACTCATGTTGGCTCAGATAAAGATAAAGAGGCATTAAAGTTGGTGCTGGTGGCTGAAAATCATGGATCCTCCCAAGAGGATAAGGATATTGAAGAAGTTACGGCTACCGTTCTTAAGATGTATGATTTGGTGAATAATAATAAACATTGGAGCCCAATCAACTCAGAGAATGGTTCGTATCAGTTTTGGTCAAGTGGTGGCCTTCTTAATCATGTGACACCTGAGCTCGAAAAGAATCTTCCGGCAATTGAAAGTAATTCGATACAACCAAAGCACATCACCGTAGTTCCTGTTAAGGCGGGAAAAGTCGCGGTGGCAATGTTCTACGCAGAAGGAGCTGAAAAAATGAAGGGGCGACCTGCTGTGGATCACTATATGACCCGTGCCACTTTAGTGTTCGCGAAAGAAAATGGGGGATGGAGATTTAGGGCGGCTCACTGGTCACCAATTACGGGAGGGCAGGGAACGAGTACGAATAGCACGAAGAAATAGGGCTTTTTTATATCGCCCTTCAGATGGTGATTTATCAATCCAAGTTGCTCTGTCTTATCAAAGTACGATGAAAAATTAGAAGAAAAGCAGCAGATAAAGAGGGTGTCTTTATTGATCTTCCTCCGGAGGGCTTATGAGATCAAATGCCTTCTCGACGTCCTTTGTTCGGGGGAATAAAAATATTAGGACCGCTATTGTTGCGATAGGGCTGAGTAAATTTAAGAGGACCCATGGGTGCTCTTGTGCTCTCCCTGATGTGACCGCCCCTAGGCACATAAAGAGTCCAAAAATGGCTGCAGGACCCGAGAAAGGGATTAGGAATACCCAAGAACCGGCTCGAGCAAGCGCGGCAGATCCGAACCCTGCTTTTTTGAGAGGCCGTTTAACCATGAATTTGCAGACCTTGTAACCGAGAAACCATAAGAGCGCGGACATGCACGCGTTGGCGATACTGATAGCTAGGAAAAACCGAAAAACCTCATCTTTTGTTTGCCACTTACTTTTAAGGTATTTAGGACGATCGCTTTCAAAGAACGAGTGTATTTGCTCCATCCATGGTGGATGAACAGCAAAGAGATAAAGATTGAAGAAGACGCCGATAACGAAGGTTGCCATTAAAAGTTTCACGACTAAAAAATCCTGAGAAATAGTTAAGGAGACCTTTTTATTAGGCATAAATACCGCTTAAAACTTTGTTAAAAGGTTTTTGGCCACCGGATTTCAATCCCTCGCTTGATGAGGGTGTCTTGGAATTCGTTAAGTCGTTTTTTATTTGTATAGAAATGCTCAGGATCGGTGGATTTGGCGATGGATTCACTCGCAAGAATCCCGGCAACTTCTCCGATATTCCATTCGACCGGATGGAGTCGATAGCAGCCGTTGGTTAGATGAGTTGTCCCGATATTTTTCGACGCTGGAATGAGATTTTTGAGGCGGCGAGGGATGAGCGCGCCGAGAGGGATTTCAAATGGAAGGGTTGCGAAATCGATGTAGTTTTCACCTCCAGAGCTGGGGTGCAGATCAATTTGATAATGTCCAATCCCAACTGAGTCTGGATAACTCTTAGCTCTCAGTCCCTTGGCGTCATTTAGGCCCTTAATTTGCATTCGGTTTTTCACGCCACAATGCTGCTCTAAGATAGTTTTCAGGGCTTTGATGCGGCGGGATTCTCGAACGTAGGGATACTTAGCAAGTCCGTCACTGGTCCCCATGATGTCATTCCTTAAACGCAAACCTGACCAGCCTTGACCACCATCATCGCGTGGAGCTTCTGTTTGCAGCCAATAGAGCAGCGAAAGGCTTAATTGTTTCGCTCGGGCTATGTGGTGTTTTTGTTCCTCGCGGGTCACATCGACCAAATTTCCCAGTAAATAATCGTTCTGCGGCCAATTGATTAGGCTGATGTCCTTTAAGCCGCTTTCAGGTAGAAAATTTTTAGCAGCTAGAATTCTTCGATAGGTCCAAAGGTTGATAATACCTGTCTGGTGCGGACCGGTTGGATTGAAGCCTAATCGTTTAGAACGGCCACTAGAGGGATGGGTGTAGTTGAAGTTTAGGAGGCGTCCCGGCCAAGGTGGGGTGATTTCGGGTATGAAGTTTTTCCAGAATTCATATTCACGAGGTCGGTCAATGGTATGGTTTTCGCCTTCGTTATGATCAATAGCGAAACACATGGTGAAGGCCTGTTGATTAGATCTCGAGGCTTTCTCTGGCATGTGCAACTCACCAGTGGCACTTTTCCCTTCTGTGCCTGCCACGTGTTCGCATTTGGCTAGCGGTAAAAGATCACCTAACTCTGTGGCATCGGCAAAAAATCGGCCACGCAAAATCAAGTGGGTATTGCTCTCAAGATTCAACACCTCGACTGATTTAACTTCATCATTATCGGCTTCGACTGCTACCGGAATCGTTTGTTTGAGGAGCGTCAATTTGCCTGTGGAGATGAAGGGTGCCAACTTTTCCTCAATACACGCTAGGGCTACCCGGGGAGCATGACAAAGACGGGAAACCGAGCCGCTGCCAGGGTTCAGAGTTTTATTGCCACGGGCATCTGCAGTGAGTGGGTAATTCTTTTTATAGTGGTTGCGAATTGCGTTTCGTAAATCGCGGTATGTTTGTGAACATCCGAATTCTTCGATCCACTGATGTTCATCAGGGGGGACACCTTGAGAGGTGAGTTGCCCACCAACCCAGTCAGTCTCTTCGGTCATAATGACTGTTAGTCCGGATTGGAGTGCTGATAAGGCCGCTGCGCATCCCCCTAGGCCGCCACCAATTACGACGAAATCTACGCTTAACTCTTTCGGTCGAGTTTTTGCGCTACCGCACCCAGAAACTCCCAATGAAAAAGCGGGGAGCCCAAATCCTAGCTTAGCGAAGCTTTCTCGGCGGGTGATTTGATGTTTTTTAAAAGCCATTCTGAGATAAATAAATCTGTGGGAATCTGTTGTTGGGTAGATTCGGCGAGTAATAAAGGAGGCGTGCCCCAATAAAGTATGGAGACTAATACACTTGATTCGCTCCAACAACTTGAAAGATAAGATCGTGAACCCTAGCTATCTTTAGTAATTTAATTTTTCTGCAGGAGTCATTGCTCCGGATTTTTCTAAGAAAAGATATGGAAAAGATTTTCTTAAAAAAAGAAGGGCTTATTCATTTCGGCTTTCCCTACCCCAGATAGCGGCAAGAGCAATAGACGGCAAAGCATTCATGTGGTCACTTTCAGCAGAAAAAGAAAATTAACTTCGGAGCCTAGTGGCCAATGGAAGTGGCGAAGGTCACTTTCTTCATCAGTATATTGCTTTCCTCTTAGGGGAGAGGGAAAGGCTTAGGAGTTAGGATGAATCGGGGAATACTAAAAAAGTTAGCTTAATTGGTGTCGGACTTTTTGGCTGGGAGCAGAGGGTCTTTATTCGAGGCGGGAATCAGACTTGCTAAATGTCTCTTGATTTCAGCATACCGATTATCTGTTGCTTGATTTTTCCATTCGTGAGGATCGTTTTTATGATCGTAAAGCTCTTCGCTGCCATCGGCGTAGCGGATGTAGCGGTGTTGCCGCGACCGAACTGCGTGGTTATTTTTCCCCTGGGTAGTGATAGCAACCCTTTCTGGTTCCGATCCCGGATTTTTAAGGAGATTGAGGAAGCTCTTTCCTTCTAAGGTTTGTGGTGGGTCTTTTAGATCACAGATTTCAACCAAGCTTGGAAAGAGGTCGAGAAGACTGACAGGCATGTCACATCTTGTTTTTGGTCGGGTGTGTTTGGGAGATACTACCATAAGTGGGACATGCGTTGTATTTTCCCACAGCGAAAATTTTTCCCAGTGCTGTTTTTCGCCAAGATGGTATCCGTGATCGCCCCAAAGAATGATGATAGTGTTGTCCGCAAGTGGTCCTTCATCTAAGGCGGTTAGAAGCTCTCCGACCATGTCATCTGCGAAAGAAAGAGATGCAAGGTATCCTTGAACAGCTCCTTTCCACTGATTGTTAGCGACTATCCATTGGTGCCATTTATTCTTGGTCATTTTTCGAGCCGCTTTTGGTAAGTCTTCAATGTCCCGATCAAGGTGTTTGGGCAATTGAATCGATTCTATGGGGAAGCGTTCAAAGTATTTTTGTGGTGCATACCAAGGAACGTGAGGGCGGTAGATACCAACTGAAAGGAATAGCGGTTTGTCATGGGTTTTGCCGAGTTGTTTTTTGGCCCACGCGACAACTTTCGCATCAGCCATTTCCGAGGTTTTGATTTGTAGTGGAGCCCAATCGAAATGCCCTCCATAGAACTCTTTGCTGCTGTTAACAGGCCATTTTTCGGGCACCGCTTCGGCTGGCATTTGCTGCGTCAATGAGGGGAAGTAAGCGTCCCAAGCTTTGGCGTCACTAAAGCCAGAAAGATACTTTGGGTCAAAAAAAGTGTGTGCATGGAAGAGCTTGCCTGCGCCCAGTGTTTTGTAGCCTTGGTTTTTGAAGTGTTGTGGAAGATGCACGGCCGAGTCGACGAGCGACGTTGTCCGCCAGTCGTGAGCATTTTGGTAGATGCCAGTGGTGGATGGTCGGAGCCCCATTAGTAGGCTAGTTCGTGATGCGTTACATCCAGGTGCGCTGCAGTGCGCATTGGTAAATAATAAACCGCGTTCGGCTAGTTTGTCCATGTTGGGTGTGACTGCCTGCGGATGGCCGCCTAGGGTTCCCACCCAATCGTTCAAGTCATCAATCGCGATAAAGAGAATGTTATAGGGCGATGCTATTTCTTTAGCATGGTTACCCGCTGAAGCTGCTGGCGACGCGAGTGCCAGTGCCGACAAAGCGATAAGAGCGGAAGCAAATTTGGAAGCACGATCTGATGTTTCAAATTGCGGAAATTTCATGTGAGTGAGTGATACATAAAATCTGGCTTTGTGAAAGAGTGACTGAGAGAGAGAAGGGCTGCTCGAGGCTATAAGGTTATCAGTTCATCAGATTTGATTCCTCTAATAATATTACGAAGACCTAAAACCGAGAGTCCCATTCTTTCGGGAAATTTTACCAGAAGATTCCATTCGCCAGCGGATAGTTCTCCATCCGCTAGCGCCATCATCATCAATAATTCTAGGTCCTCTCGTTTGGTAGGGGAACGTTTGTATTTCACCTTTTTTCGCTTCATCAAAGAGTTCTCTCATACGTTCCTTGGAAACATCGTTTTGATTCCCCATTTGATCATGAGCCTTTTCTCTTTTTTTAATCCCCCTTCAGCGAGGACCATTGTGGCTAGTTGAAGATAAGTCTGCTCAATTAGATTATTGAGTGGGATTTTTGAGGAGACGGCCGCTGAAGAAGCTGCGCTTATCATAGTTTCTCTTGATCCTTAAATCTTCGAGCCATATTTGATTCGAAGGTTAAAAAATGAAACTATTGGACTTCCCTTACTCTGAAGAAAAGTTTGTTTCTTTGTGCGAGTGCTGGGAGTTGCACAGTGGTGGTGTCGCCCTGACTGGGGATGTCATCGATCACTTCTTCCCATTCATCAAATCCAAGAGTTTCTGAGATGTCGATGGAGTAGTTAGCTTTGCTTCGTGAGTTCCAAGTCAGAGAGGCCTGACCAGTATCTGATTCATAAGAAATCGCAGTGATTGCAAGTTTGGTGGACCCACCCCCAAACAATTCAATTGGAGTTACTCCGCCTACTAGAGCCGTGATTTGCTCCTCTTTGAGAGCGTCAGAGTAAACAGCTAGGTCGTCGATGCGACCCGACAGGCTATTTGTGGTATTGGGCTCACCGCCGATCGTGAAGCTACCGTCGAGCGGCAGAAGATCGGGAACATTTAGTTTTTCAGCAACTTTGATACCGTCGATCCAGATTTCGAGGTTTCCAGAAATTGTCCGCTGAAAGACGAAGTGTTGCCACTGATTTTCAATCACAACGCCACCCACTGTGAGGCGGCCCGGGTCACAACATCCTGCAACATCAAGGTAAATTGTCCCATCGCTCCATGGGGTGTGTGCTTGGAAACCTCGTGTGTTATTTGTGGCATTTGGAGAGACCAACCAGAAAGCGCTACTCCGAGTTGCCCCCGTGTTAAATTGCCAAAAACTTACAGCGACGGCATTGGTGGTATTAATTTTTTCGAAGTGTTGTCCGATTTCTACCATTGCCATAGAGCCATCGCTAGGGAAGGCGAGGTCAAGGGCTTCATCTCCTACGGTTCCTGAGGCGCCTTGGCCTTCAGTAGTAATCGTGGCATCGACAAGAAGTGAGGCGTCAGGAGCATTTCCCATTTGGTCGGCAGCTTGTCCATTGAAGTCATAGTAAACGAGGAGTTCCTGAGTTTCTGGAATACTTTGGGCTGAAGTTGGATCTGTATTAAACTGCAACTCGCTTGAATCACTGTAGCCATCATTGTCGCTGTCAGTTGAGTTAGGATCGGTTCCCGGCTGGTTGGAATCACGGAACGGAAGATTTGGATTCTCAATACCATCAAGGAGTGAGTCATTATCACTATCGTTATTAAGTGGATTAGTTCCGGTATTATTTAGATCAACAAAGATTCCAGTGCCACTCTCGACCCCATCTTTTAAACCATCGTTATCGGAGTCATCATTATCTGGATTAGTCCCCGCTATGAATTCATTGATATTCGACATGCCGTCATTATCGAGATCTTCATTGGCATCATTGACAGCTGGATTGAGGCCGTTTGCTGTTTCATAGGCGTCGGGAATCCCATCGAAATCGGAATCATCATTGGCGGGGACCAGGGAGCGAGGGTCGTTTCCTGCCGCTAATTTAGCGATTTCGTCCGAGCTCAAACTATCTGCAAAAACAGAAAAATCATCAATTTGACCGCTGATATTTCCGCCTTCATTATCGGTTCCAATGAGAAGTTGACTGAAGTCTGAAGGAAGAACGTTAGTATTGTTACCTGATAGGATAAGAAGACCATCAACCCAGACTTCTTTTAGGGTTCCATTTTTCTGGAAGACGATGTGTCTCCATTGCCCAAGAGTCGTGATGCTTGAGCCATCCCCATTGATTCTTTGTGATACTGGATCACAGCATCCTGCCGTATCGAAGTAGACATTACTATTAACCCAGGTTGCATGAACGCCGATTCCTCTTTGATTTCCAGTAGTGCTTGGCGAGAGGGCTCGGAAAGATGAGCTGGCGGTTACGGCACTCAGATTCTGCCAGAAGGAAATTGCGAACTGGTCTTGTCGTGCAGCGATATTGAAAATTCCTCCTGCTTCCACTGTGATGCCAGTTCCATTTTTCTCAATGCTGCCCATATCAATCGCTTTGTCCCCGGCTGCGCCACTCCGTCCTCCACCATCAGCAGTGTAAGAAGTGGTCCCCATTAAAGTGCCTTCGAATCCTTTAATTAGGTCATTTGTTTGGGTTGGTTCTGATGCCTCATTAAAATCCCAATAGGCTAAAATATCTAAGAGCCCCGTCCTGAGAGGTTTGGATGCGGGTTTCGTAGGGTCCGATGTGCTTAAAAGAGCCTCAAGCCCGTCATTGAAGCCGTCTCCATCCGTATCTGGATTAAGAGGATCTGTGCCAGTATCGTTGGCATCGATATAAGTTCCGGTGTTTGTTTCGGCTCCGTCTATAATTCCGTCTCCGTCAGTATCGATTTCTTGTGCGGAGAGGGGAGTCGAAATCGCTATGGAGATCGCTAATAAAAAGGTTGTTCGTTTGTGGCGCATCGAGATGTTTTTTGTAAGAGAAGTGGATTGTTTACTCCTTACAAATGGGTGCCGTCAATTAGCGATTTCTGAATGGCTAGGTTGTCAGTTGTTAGGAGAGTTTCGGCATAAGAGGTGAGAATAAGCTTGGGGAGGGATATCAAAAGAGCTTCATTTTTTTGTTGGAACAATAAAATCGTTGGGCTTTCGTTCTATCCTTCGAAATTAAATGACATTTACATACAACTTGTGTGAATGTTGTTGGTTTAAACCTTGTTAGAAAAGCTATCATGAATAAAATTATCATTCTCAATGTTGTATGGGTTTTCGTTGCAGTAGGTGCCTTTTATCTCGGAAGGAATGATGAACCGAACGGTTCTGAAGCAAAGATATCTGACGGAGGTGGCAAGAATCGTTCTAGTCAAAATCGTTCTAGTCAGGTGAGATCTTCTTCATCTGAAGGTGGAAAAAAAGGGGGCTCTCAAAGTGCCAAGACTAATGGCTTATCACAGGGAGTAACATTGGCACAATACCAACGGGAGACGGATGCTCTGGTAGCCAATAAGTTGTTTGCAGATCTTCTTCTCACATTGAAGGCAGAGAACGCACGAGAGGTTTTCGAGGCATTGCTAGAAAAGCGAAAAAATGGTGGTGAGAATGGCGAGCAAATGGCGTTTTTTCTGGAGGCCTGGGGAAAGCTTGATGGGGAAGCGGCCCTCGCGGCAGTTGAAGAACTTGGTGGCGATGGCCGCCGACGGGGGTTTGCTTCAATTTCTGCGATGAAGGGATGGGCAAGCTCTGATCCAACTGCGGCACGGGCTCATTTAGAAGGTCTTGAAGCTGGGTTTGAAAAAGGAATGTTGGTTCAAGGAGTTGTGAGCGGGATGGCTTCGGTCGACCCTCAGTTGGCAACAGAGTTTGTTTTGGAAATGGATGAGGCTCGACGGGCAGAGGGTGGAGACGGGGGAGAGGACCGCTGGAGAGGCTATGCAACTGATCGCCAGATGGAAGCAATTGCGCGTGCTCAGATGCAGCAAGGAATGCCACAGGCGACAGCTTGGGCTGAATCTCTTCCGGACGGCAGTATTAAATCTTCGGCTTTCGATCGAGTCGCAGAAAATTTTGCTCAGAGTGACCCCGCAGCTGCCGCTGAATGGGTAAAGTCTCATGCCGATCAAGAATATGCTGAACGTGCTGTTCGTGAAGTTTCAGAAGAGCTCTCTCGTAAAGATCCAGCAGCAGCTGTCAGTTGGGCTGAAGAGCTCCCTGAGGCCACGCAAGCAAGTGCAATGCGACAGTCGATTGAGCAATGGACACGGCAAGATGCAGAGGCTGCCGGACAGTATTTAACAACGATGGAAGAGTCAGCGAGCCGTGACGCTGCCGTAAGCTCGTTTGCCCGGACCCTTGATCGAGAAGATCCTGTTGTGGCGGCTGAGTGGGCTGCTTCGATTTCTGATGAGGGGACTCGTAATGAAACACTACAATCAGTTGGCCGTTCATGGGTGCAAACCGATGCTGAGGCAGCGAAAGCTTGGCTTCCCAATAGTGGGCTCTCGGAAGAGGCTCAAGCTGAGGTGATTGAAAGTGCCGCTCGTGGTGGTGGGCGCAGACCGGGGCGTTAATGTTTTTTTGTCCCATCTTTAAAAATAGGGTTTAGGTGGTTTTTCTAGACTCATGTCTACTAGGGGTTAACGTCTTCCGCTTAGTTTTTAATACGAGTGAGAGAAATATATGCTGTGATTTAGAGAGGTCCGGACCCTTGGGGTTATTGGGTCCTTCAAAAGTCTGGGTTGATCTCTTTCAGCTCTTTCCGATAATGGCGAGATGCCTTGCGTCCAAATTCATAATTTTGCTCACACCTCGAGGACTGACTTAGATGGTCGGGGCTTGGAGCATTGAGATCGGTGAAGCCCAGTGCCTTTAAGGCAAGGCAGGATGCCGGAGATGGGTGTTCTAATCACCTGCGAGGAAGGAGGTGAAAAATTTTCACAATGTTTGACTGGATTCGGCACTTCCTCGAAGCAAAGGCCATGAATCCCTCATCGGTTGGAATCAAGATCTAATTTTATTTGACACATTTTCCTCTTGGATCACGCTTTTAGTGTATCGTTGTAGAACCTAATTTATCATGTTGTCTAATCGTTCCAATTTCTTCTTCCTTCTCTGGCTTTTCTTTAGTCTTTTTTCAAAAGCTGCCATCTTAACAGATTTTAACGGGGGAGGGGCGTATGACGCCGCGTCATTCCGGGAGGGCGATGAAGGATCTGTGAGGAATGGATATTACCACCTGTTGGATGCCGGGGTTGGAAGCCAAGGAAATTACGTGTCGTTTCCCGTCTCTGAAAATACGAGGGGGTGGTCTGATGCCCAATTTTCAATGGATTTCAGGGCATCTGATATCGAAGCTGATGGTTGGAGCGTGGCATTCCTAGATGCTTCTACTCATGGCGAGTCAGGGGCAGTCAGGGGGGGCTCCGACGGCCTGCGTGATGAGGAAGAAAGAGGACAATACACGAACTCAATTGGTGTAGGATTCCGGACTTTTAATGGGACCAATGCCACTATCAACTACAATGGGGTGGAAAGTGGTGATGCCAGCTATGATCTCCAACCCTCTCAGTGGGGGTCTCTAGAGATTAAGATGAATCGAAATGATACCGGAGGCGTATTCGTCGATGTCTCGATTTTTCCAGAGCGGGGATTGCAGGGAAATCCTCAGGTTGTCTACAACCAGTATGCTCTTCAGAATGTATCGCTCGAAGAATTCCGGGTGCAGATCGCTGGGCGAACTGGAGGAGCGTCTATGGATCTGGATATCGATAATGTTTCTTTGAATTTCGAAGTTGCCGAGCCGCCAGCTCCGATTGGCTTAGTCATCAACGAATTTGTTGCCAACAACGAGGATAGTCTTGAAGATGAAGATCTCGATAATCCCGATTGGATTGAGCTCTACAATGGGCAGGATCAAAATCAAAACCTTAGCGGATATTATCTCACCAATGACCCCGCTCAAAAGACTCTCTGGCGGCTTCCGAGGGTGATCATGTCACCTTTTGATCACTTTGTCATCTTTGCCTCGGGGAAAGATCGGAGTTCTCCTGATTCCTCGCTTCACACTAACTTTAATCTTTCGAAAGAGGGTGGATACCTTGCTCTTATTGCACCTGATGGGATAACGGTAGTTTCGGAGTTTAACTATCTGGAGCAGGTCCAGGATATTTCCTACGGAGCGCTTGGTAATAACCGTTCCGTTGGTTATTTGGAAAACCCAACTCCCGAGGCAATCAATTCTGGCTTGCAAGCTGATGGACCACCTGCTGAGAGTGTTAAATTTGACCGTGCCGGTGGAGCCTTCTCAGGTTCTGCTACCTTGGAGATTCTCCCTCCATCTTCGCCTACCGCGGTGGTTAGATATACGACTGACGGCTCAGTTCCGAACACAACATCGCGCGTTTACGCATCTCGTTTTAATATTACAGACACCACGACAATCCGAGCACGAGTCTATGAAGCGGGTCGACTGCCAGGTGATGTGAAAAGCCGCACTTTTCTCGAGTTAGCTTCAAATATTAGAAATTTCACTTCTAACCTTCCTATCGTGGTGGTCGATACAAATGGGGTTAATATCGATAGCTCCGGTCGAAATTTCCAACCTGTTTACACAGTGGTAATCGACCGCGACGAGCTTACTGGACTCGCCCGGATCAATGACCCTGAGCCGAATTTTACAGGAAGAGGAGGAATGCACATTCGTGGGCAATCTTCCGCAGGATTCCCAAAAAAACAATATGCATGGGAGACATGGAATAATGAAGACGAGGATAAGAAAGTCTCAGTTTTAGGGATGGCAGCCGATTCTGACTGGATTCTCTACGCTCCTTATTCTGACAAGACCCTTATGCGTAATGCGATTGTCTATGAGACCGCCCGAACGACCGGTGGTAGCTTTGGTGGGGTTAGAACCCAGTATGTTGAAGTCTTCATGAACCGAAACCGTGGAACAGTGACACTCAATGATTATCGTGGGGTCTACGTTTTAATGGAGAAAATCAAACGAGGGAAAGGAAGGGTCGATATCGAACGGCTTGGTGATTTAACGGTAGATCCAAAGCTGATCACTGGCGGATATATCTTTAAGAAAGACAAAGGGCCATACAGTAGAGCGTGGAGTACTTCAATCGAGAGAGTTCCGCTCGATATGCATGAACCCGAGCGTCCAAATAGCGCTCAGTTTTCTTATATTCGCAACTATGTGAACCAAATGGAAACTGCTCTCCATGGCGATTCTTTCGATGATCCTGACGAGGGATATCAAGCTTACATCGACCGCCTAAGTTTCATTGACTCGCACCTCTACACGGAAGCTTTCAAGGATATCGATGGCTACCGAATTAGTACCTATTTTTCAAAATCACGGAATGGGAAAATCCGCGCCCTTCCTGTTTGGGATTTTAATTTAGGACTTGGCAACGCTAACTATCTTAACGGGCAGAACCCCCGCGGATGGTACTACCCCCAAGTTGGGGGGAGTGATTATTACTGGTATGACACCCTCTTTACGGACAAAGAATTCACCTTGGCTTACTGGGATCGGTTTTGGTTTTTACGCCGGAGCTTACTCTCAACCAGTAACATGATGAGTATGATTGATCGGCACGATACCGAACTTGATGGTAGTCGGGGAACCCCGAATGCTGTGACTAGAAATTTTGAAGAGTGGAATACGCTGGGAAGATATCTCTGGCCGAATGCCGACGGTTTCGCTTCTCGGCGGACTCACCAAGCTGAGGTTGATTGGATGAAAAACTGGCTTACGACGAGGCTTGATTGGATGGAAACCCAATCTCGTGGTAGCAACGGAAACGCGCGACCACCTGTCTTCAATAATTATGGAGGAGAGGTTCAATCAGGGTTCGATCTCGCAATGGGTGATCCAAATGGTTGGCCGGGTGCGAAGATTTACTATACCTTAGATGGTTCTGATCCCCGCCTCGGAAAAAGTCCGTCGATCGCACTTGTTGAGGAAAATGCCCCGTGCCAAGTGCTCGTCCCTTCTCTTGCTAATGGAGGTAGCAATTTATCACTCGCGGAGTGGACTGATATTACTTCTCCTCCAAACTTTGCCAGTTGGGTTTCTGGGAATCAAGGGGTCGGCTACGAAAAAAGTTCAAGTAACCTTTATGATGATTACTTTAATTTGGATATCGAAAGTCAGATGGCTTCAAAAAATGGAAGCTGTTATATCCGAATCCCCTTTACGATATCATCACAAGCTGAACTCGATTCGTTGGAGAGCCTTACCTTAAAGATGCGCTACGATGACAGCTTCGTCGCCTTCATAAATGGCACTGAAGTCGCCAAGGACTCTAATGCCCCTGCTACTCTCGCTTGGGATTCAATTGCTGAAGGTTCTCACGATGATGACGAAGCAATCGAATATGTTCCTTATACGATATCAGGGAGAGGGAATCTTTTAAAGGTAGGTCAAAACATTCTGGCGATCCAAGGACTCAATCGAGGGCGAGGGAGTAACGACGCCCTTTGGTCATGTCTGCTATCCGCGAGCCGAGGAGGAGGTGATGCGGTCAGCGCGAACGCACTCGTCTACTCTTCTGCAATTGAGTTGGATAAATCTGTTGATGTTCGTGCCCGAAGCTTTGATGGGTTTAAGTGGAGCCCTCTAAGCCAAGCCGGTTTCGTAGTGAGTGCAGTCCCCGCGTCTGTTGAGAATCTAGTTATTTCAGAAATTCATTATCGTCCAGCTTCCCCTTCCTCCGGGGAAACGAGTGCCGGGTTCGATAGTCGAGGAGATTTCGAATTCATTGAGCTCCTAAATATAGATCCTAATCAGGCCATCAATTTGGAGGGAGTCACATTTTCTGATGGTGTCGACTTTGCCGGCTTTGACGACGCTCTTCCGTTGAGAGCTCGTATTCTCGCTCCTGGAGAGCGTGTCCTCCTAGTGAGTAACCGAGCTGGTTTTGAACTGCGCCATGGATCTGCAAATATTGCAGGCGAATTTGATGGGTCTCTAAGAAACGAGGGAGAACAAATTGTATTATTGGACGCAGGCGGCTTCTCGATTCGCGACTTTACCTACGGTATCGAATTTCCTTGGCCGGAGGCAGCTGCCGATGGTTCAGGCTTTTCACTCGTTTTAAGCGACGCCACGTCAAATCCAGATCACAGTCAGCCAACAAGCTGGCGTGCGAGTGTTGATCTCAATGGTAATCCAGGTGGGGATGATTCAGTTCCCTTCACTGGGATTGCTTCCGCAGATGAAGACGGAGACGGGTTTAATGCATTTCTTGAATATGCGCTTGGCTCTGACGACAGATCTGGTGGGTCGTTACCTTCTTTGAGTTTAGAGAGAGAAGCGAGTAATGGATTGGACGACTTCTTTGCAGTGTCATTCAGGATCAATCTTGCGGCTGTCGGGCTTCAGTATTCACTACAAGGGAGTAGTGACTTGGTGAGTTGGACGAACGAAAAGGAAATGACTCACGTCGCGACTAATCATAACGGTGATGGGACAGCCACCATGAAATTTAGATCCGCTAGTCCAGTTAACGCTATCTCTGCCGAGCGGTTTTACCGGATTCAGGTAAAGGGACAGCAATAATCAAAAACATGAGGTGGTCAGCCAGCTCACGCTCCTGGCTCTCGTTAGAATCAAATCGCTCTCGATTGTTTTACTTGCTGGCAAATCTGGGTTGGCCGGTCCTCCGGTCACTAAAAAAATGGTGATTTAGAAGATTGCTCTTGTCAGGGCCTGCGGTGGTTTGTTTTCCTCAGGCGAGTATGAAAATTATATCTATTATCATGACGTGCGCCAGCTTAGCCCTTTTCTCCAGCTGTAGCTGCACTAAGACTGCCTCTTGCTGTGGCGAGGGCGGCGAGTGTTGCAAAGACGATTCGAATCACTCGCACAAGTAACGCTGGCCTTGCCACCAGCGAGGTTTCCAATGCTTCCAAACGTGTCTAGGGTAACTTCGACACGTTTTTTTGGGGTCTTGAATGATGAAATTAAAGCTTGTAGGAGGAGCTTTCTACGAGTTGCCTACCAATGATGAAGATTGTTCTTTTGCTGCCGATTATTGCTTCGTGTTTTGTCAACGTCTCCTGTGTCACTTTAAAGCTAGAGTTGGGCTGGAGTCACCAGAAGGATACAGAAAAGGCAGATCAAGCAACTCCTGAGATTCTTGATAAGTAAAAGTTGAATCGCTTTGAACAGCAAGTAGGGAACCGCAAGAGAGGCGATTATTCGCCCCAACTTTGGCTTCCATTGGCATTTGTTTGCGCCTTGTGCCTCTCCTCCGCGTAGCGTTCGCCGAGGAGGTTCATGCTCCTCGTGTCGAAATGCCAATGGTCCATTACGGTTAGCCCCTTTGAGATCAAAAGTGGGAGTTATTGCCCGAAACCTTGATAAACCGCTTTCCTGAAAATCTGTAAACTTTCGCCCGGTGTGGGATATAAACGGGTCAAAAAAATGGCGTAGAGTTCGTTGACTGGATCAATCCAAAAGTGGGTGGTGTGATACCCACTCCACCCATAAATACCTCGGGGCGCTCCATCGCCACCTAGTTCAGGGTTTTCTAGGACATAAAACCCTAAACCCAAATGATTGCCAGAACGCTCTCCACCATAACCGGGAATTTCTCCCATCTGGTCGCTTAGCATAAGTGACAGCGTCTCTTCAGAGATGATTGTTTTGCCATCACGAGTCCGCCCTCGGTCGACCAACATCTGGCAAAATTGGCCATAATCGCGAAGATTTGAAATCAAACCTTCACCCCCTAAAGCCAAAGCACTTCCGGGCTGATAATATAATTCATCCTCTCCTTTGGTTCCTCGACGAAAATTCCCTTTCTTTTTAACGAATAGCGGCTGAAAGCGTTCTTCTCGATCTTTATCATTGAGATGAAAGCTGGTGTTTCCCATACCTAAAGGCTGAAAGATCTCTTTTTCTAGGAAAGATGCGAAGTCCTGCCCGGATATTATTTCGATTGCTCTCCCAAGGATAGCAGTGCTCATGCCGTAGGTATAACGCTCTCCGGGATGATGCTTAAGGGGTTGTTTGACCAGAAGATCAATCATTTCAGCAAGGTCTTTCAGTTCTATGATCTCTTTCCATGTGCCCTCCTCATGAAAGGATCCGTCGTAACCATAAATCCCCGAAGTGTGTCGCAAAAGATCCCGGAAGGTAACCTCTCTCTTAATGGGTTTGGTGAGGCCTTTCTTATCTTGAACTTTCAGCTGAGAAAGTTGTGGGATTACTTTAGAAACCGGATCATCTAGTCGAAAAGAACCGCGCTCATGCAAAATCATCGCGGCAACGCTGGTGATCGGTTTTGTCATCGACCAAATCGGAAATAAGGTCTCATCCGTGATGGGGCGATCCCCGGGGAAATTGGAATTTACGGCCCTATGGTAAAGGACCTTTCCTCGTTGCACGACCTTGGCAACGTTTGACAGGCAATGTTGATCTTTGATCAGGATTTCTTGTGCCGCCTTAACTTCCTGCATTGCGGTCTGCGCTTCAAAGATCGTAAGTTCACTATCATAAAATCTCGTAAAATCAGGGGCGCTCGGATGTCCGCTGTGCGGGCCAAAATGATGTCCACGCGATTTGTTACGCCACAACAATACCCAAGCTGTTTTCCGAGACCATTCGTCGTGGTTGAGCGCTGGCAGGAGGCGCTCGGTCCACCAATTAGCAATAGGGACTTTGTCAATTCCAGTTTCTGTTAAAGCAGAAATTTTACCATGGGACTCAGCGAGTTGTGCGACCATCGAAAGAACTTTACCCATTTGCCGCACGTCGCGCTGCTTCCAGATTTTGTAATAATCGAGCCCAAAGATATCGACGTAATCATCACCGGGATAGCCTTCCATGTAGTCTTCTTCATCGACAATATCTTGAGGAGAGATGGCATAAAGAATATGGTGAAGGTGTCTTGTGAGCCGCAGGTGATTCACAGTCATACGCCATAGAGCTATAAATTCGCCATCTTCACAGTGGCTCCGGCCCCACCAAGGCCATCGTTCACTGTGTTCATGAAAGGGTCGCAGGATTACAGGAATGCAACTGCCATCTTCACGCTTTAAATCGCCCAAAAACGCAGCGATCAAATCTAAGGTTGCTAGAAATTTCTTAGAGGCGGTTCCTCCTGGGATAACTTGGCCAACCACCTTTGTGTTATCCCAAGCATTGCGCCCGCTTACCGGATGATCGAGGTGCATTGAAATCGTATTGATACCACCACGGGCATCCGCCTCACGAATTAGGCGTTTCATTTCAGTGAAGGAAACACCGTCGAGATTGTGATCAAGATGAATGTCTCCAAGGTCCCAGCCATAAACTGCCGGATAATCCCCACAAACTTCCTTGATATCGCTTCTGCCAGTTTCAGATCTCCAGCCCACCCCATAAGCCGTGGCATCTTGGTGCCCGATCATGATTCCCTTTCCTGCCTGATCGTGCAGACGCTTTAGCAAAATTTTGACTTCTTCAGTTGCCTGAGGATCAGAGGGAGAAGGCTGAGGCTGCGCCTGTAAGATACTTAAAGAACAAACAATTAGAATGAGCACTCTCATGGGAATAAAAAACGATCTTGGTCTAAGCTCGTGATGAATCTTGGGGGAAGGGAGATTTTTTTGGAGCTCCGATTGATGTTGAAGCGTCAGAACTTAGGTTTGGCAACAGCTATGAACGATTAGCTAAAGGAAGATTTTCTTTCCATCATTTTGAGCGCTCTCATAAATAGCGGTAATGACTTCAACTGATTTTCGGGCTTCGGTTGCTGAAGTTGATGGCTGCCGGCCTTCGTTAATGGCTGCGACTACTTCTTCGAAGTTTCGTTGGTGCTGATAGAAGTTGATGGCGGTGGGATCATTTGCGCCAAGGCCGGCTTCCTGTCCCTTCATAAGGGTGCTTTTAATTTCGGCATCCTCAGGCTTCTCTTCGCGGAAGTCCCAAATTTCAAAGGCCTCGTCGGCAAGGAAGGCTGATCCGTCGGTTCCAGCGAGTTGGACCCGGGCAGGGTGCCCATCCTTTGACCAAGTACAGGTTGAGGCTTCGATGACTCCGCGCGCGCCATTCTCGAATTCAATAATGGCGACGCAGTGGTCCTCGACTTCGATCCGCTCATGAGCAAGGCAAACTGTTGTAGCTTGAACGCTTTTAACGGAACCGGCGAGGTAGATGAGAGCGTCGACCGTATGAATGGATTGGTTCATAAGGGCTCCGCCTCCGTCGAGGGCCCAGGTTCCGCGCCATCCGGCGGAATCGTAGTAAGCTTGGTCACGATGCCACTTAATATACGCTGAAGCCGAGGCGAGGGTCCCGAAGCGGCCTTCGTCGGCTGCTTTTTTGAAGGCGTCCATTCCGGGGTGGAATCGTCGATTTAGGACTGCGGCAAGGGTTTTGCTGTTTTCTTCGGCGGCCGACATCAACTCGTCAATTCGGGGGATGGTAATCTCAAGTGGCTTTTCGACGATGGCGTGTTTCCCCGCCTTGAGTGCTGCCAAGGTCGGGTCAAGATGAGCACCGCTAGGGGTGCCGACGGTCACGATTTCCAGTTCGGGTTCAGCAAGGAATTCCGCGATGTCGGAAAAAGCTCTAGCTCCATATTCGTGAGCGAGTTTATCTGCCGCTTCCTGTCGAAGATCAAAAACCGAGTGGAGAGTGCCCCCGGTCATGGCGGTAATTGCTTTGGCGTGGAAATGTCCGATCATTCCAGCTCCAATGATTCCAAATTTCATAGTGTTATGCTGGGAAGTTGAAACCATGGATGCATATCTGGCAAGAGTGGCTTTACTTAACCTCCTCGCTAGAGAGATTTCGACGGCCCAGGAATCCTTTAATCCTTCGTCATTTGAAGTGGAAAATAAGCAGGCTTAAACAGTCGAGAAGGAGGGGAAGTGGCCCACAAGTTTTTTTAGTAGGTCGGCTTAAACTCTGCTAGAATGCAAGAGCCCGAAGACGCCAGAACATCTTGTTAGTGTCCGATAGGTTTAAGTTGAATTGCCTCGTTTGGATCGATCCTGATAATGCGCTAACGAGAGTTTCTCTCGTTGACCACGTCTTGAGGTCGGTAGACGTCTGGAACTCAAGAGTTACTCCACTGTGATCGATCTGTCTGGTGAAGCTGACCGTTCCATCAGGGGCGATCTGGACGAGGGAAGCGAGCTCATTATGAGAATTCGGATCAGTACCAAGCGAAAATTCGAGAAGGTTTGAGAGGGCATCGCCGTCTGGATCTAGGTCTTCGATACCAACACCATTCTTTGAGGCCCAGTTTTGGTAGCTTTCGGTTTCAAGAATTTTTCCAGGTGTGGGGTTTGCGGCATTCCAAGAGCTCGAGAAATTTCCGTAGTCAATTGCTCCATTGCGCGTCAGCGAGGAGCCTCCAGTAGCATCCGGCCAAGGAAGAGTTGATTGATAGTGAACGTCATCGGTTGTAACCTGATCGGAGCCATCGTCGTCGAGGCCTTTTTGCAGTCGCACTCTCCCGTTCGAATTATTGAACGGCCCGTCGGTTGCAGGTCCGATTAGGGTGACTGAGGGCGTGATTTTAAAGGTGTCTCGGAAATTAATAGTTTGGGCGATATTAATTTGAGGATCAAAAGTGACAATGACGATTGATGCGCCTGCGGCGATGCGGTGAGAAGAATTGAAGTTAAAATCGAGTCCACCCCTGAGTTTCCAGAATTCAAGCGAGACCGCGGTATCTCCGGTGTTAGTGAGTTCGACAAATTCGTGCGAATCGGAACCGGTTGGAGCGTAATGAATTTCCGAGATGAAAACTGGCCCGAGGGCCGGCCCACTATTTGGAGCCTCGGGTGTGCGAGCTGTCATCGTGAAGAGCGTATCAGCCCCTAGACCATCAGGCCAACGTCCGAGGGTGGTTCCAGGAGCTGCCGCTGCGAATTCAACTTGGTCGACAAAGCTTATTGGTTGACCGGAGCTGTTGGTTTCAACGAGCCAGAGGTCTTCGCCCTTTCCTCCGCTATTGAGGCCAAAGGGGCGGCCGGTTTGCCAATTTCCTTTGATGGCAGTGTTATCGAGGAATGTGGCCTCGATCATAAAGCTGTTTTGATCAATGACGATCACTTCGAAGCTATCATTAAATTTGGAAAAGCCATTGTATCCATCAATCGTGATAAGATCTCCGGTGGATAATCCGTGAGCGTTGCTTTTTACAGTGGTTGGACTGGATCCTGCGATTCCCGTATAGTTGGTGATAGAATTTGCTGGGGGAGCATGATATTGGCTCTCCTCGATGACAAAATAGCCGAGTCCTCCAAGTGTTTTCTGGGGAAGTTCGTATGAGCGGTAAATACTCTTGGAGTCGGTAAGAAGCCAGCCTCCGATCTCGAGAGGGGAGGCAGTGGTGTTGTGAAGTTCGATGAAGTCCAAGCCGGGGTCAGCTGATCTGACTTCGTTGATGACCACTCTTCGATCGGAAATGGGGCCGTTAACCCCCGGGGAACCGTGGAAGGCTACGCTGGGAACCCAGCTATCGGGATTAGAAAGGTCGCCGGTAAGGTCACGGAGCTCCAATGATGATCCGTCACCGTCGGGGCGGGCTGGCCAGGAGTCAGAATCATCGAAGCGAAAAGAGCTGATTAAGTTTCCCGCGCTATCGAGGAGGGTGAGGATTTCACCGTTGTTATCAAGGGCGCCAACAAAAGTTCCCGCGATCAGGCTGGAAAGATCCTGACCATATCGCTCCAGAAAAGCGATTTGATCCCGCACAACGAGTGCCCGTTCGCCAGGAGCAATTGGGAAGGGGGAGAGCGAAAGTGAGATTCCTTCCGTAAAGGAGAGATCGGCAAGATTAATTGCGGTTGTCCCGTTGTTGGTGAGTTCGATAAATTCAAAGAGATCCTTGTTTTCTAGGTCGAGGGGCGCAGCGTCACGTTTCTCGAGGAGGGTGGCTTCCCGCGGGTGGTAGTTAATCTCACTAATCACGAGGTTTGAAGCGTCTGCTGGTTGTTCCAAGAGAAAGGTTCCGGAAACGGTGGCAGACCATTCATCTTCCAGTTTTAAACGCGCCGTGATAAGCGCTGATTCTGGAAGATTGATGATGGGCTTTCCGGCTGGGCGTGAAAGAGAAAGGGCGACATCGATTCCTAAGTCGCTACTGTTGGCGCTAGAATTATGAAGTTCAATCGAGAGGGTGTTTGTTCCCTCGAGAAGGTCGCCTGGAGCTATTGAAACTTCGGTTTCAAAACTCTCGTTTTCGTTAGAACTACGGATTGCAAAATCGTTGTAGGTTACAGTTCCAGCTTTCATATTTTCTCGGAACATTTCTTTCCCATTGAGATAAACAATCAGTCCATCGTCCATGATTGTTGAGAAAGTGAGTGAGGTCACATCGGCAGCATCAATCACCTCGAAACTTTTACGGAAGTAGACGGCGGGGTAGCCGCCCCCGAAAGATCCAATATCTAGAATTGTGTTTGCGCGAGCGGCATTGATTGAAGTAGCGGTACGTCCTCCGATCAAACCTTGCCCTTCTTCCCAAGAACCATCGTCAAATTGAGGGTGTTTCCAATCGTTTGAGTTGTATCCCGAAGCGGGATTTGTTTTCACAATATTGCTCGGGGAAAGTGCAACCGAGGAGGCTTGGTAACGCCATTGGTCTGACTCAAATGGAAAGACTAATTCGGTCGCCACGCCGGAGAAAATTGGAATCGCTTTTGGAGAAATTGTCCCGTCTGAGCGGAGAGGATCTGTTCCGTCAAGGGTGTAGTAGATGGTTCCAGTCTCTCCGTTGAGAGTTAGTTGATTGTTGCCTCCTGCAAATCCGCCTCCGGATGTTTGTCCGTTGATGGCAAAATTAGGAGGCTCTAATGCAGGGTATAAATTAGAGTTTTCGAGTTGCCTAATGACGTTGTTTGTTCGAACCGGGAAGTAGGAATTGTAGAGCCGATTTTGTTCCGTTAACCATTCGTCACGATCGTATGCCGTGGAGCGGCGGTGGTCGCCCCAGCGGGCGGCTTCGGCAATGACCGCCTTGTCGATGGTTGCTGCATATTTTTCCCAACGAGCCCTTGTTTTTTCAGGCGTAAGAGCTCCATCTCCGGTAAGATGCATGTGTGCGCGGTCAGCAAAGCGTTGGCGATATTCTGGGATTGCTTGCAGGCTTGATTGAATACGAACAATATCACGCGGATTTGAGTTAGAAGAGGGGTTCTCGAGAACCCGTTCCCCGTCCCAAGAATAGAGCTTCCATGGGCGCATTTCGGTTGGAGTAGAATATGGGCCGCCTCCGGCAGCACGCCAGTTTCCGTCAAATTTTAGATCTTGGTTTCCTCCGAAAATTTGGATGATCTGGAAGTCGATATAGTTGTCGACGTCGAGAACTTGTTGAATGTTCTTCCAGTTGCGAGTGTTGACGACCGAGCGCATGGCATTCCAAGCAGTGGAGTTTCCTTCGACAAAGGTTCCCCCGTTCCGAGCGTCAATGAGATCACTGTCGCCTCCATCGTAGTTGGCATAATGTGCGTTATCTTGTCGTTCGGCAACATTGTGGAGCCCCCAGTAAAGTCCGTTCACGAATAAGTGAGCCAGGAATCCGGCACCAGCATCTTGGTTGCCCATATCGCGAAGGCTTTCACGCATCCATTGGTCTCGAATCATAGAGCCCCGGTTCCGTTGTCCAGAATCCCGATGAATCCAAGAATTGTTATAGCCTGCGCGCAGAGCGATAGAATTGAAGTTGTCGACATCTACTTCGGGGAAAAGAACTTGTCCAAGGCGACCGGCGCCATATTCCGTGCGAAAGCGGAAGGAAAGTGAGTGCTTAGGGGATGAGCTTGGATTACGGCTGGCTCCACCTTGAACCTTGAGCCCGCAGTGTTCTTGGAAGGCAGGTCGTGAATCGTTTTCAGCTGGAATAAATTCAGCGGAACAGGATCGCTCTAGTCCTTGTGACGTGGAATTGGCGTAGAGATTTACGAAGTCCGTAGCAGGCATTGAGATAGAGATGGAAGGTGTCTCCTTGAAACCTTGCAGCATTGCTTGTGCGATTGTGAGTCCGTTGTGGCCTGGCGAGGGTGCGGTTGAGCGAGTGATTCGCGTATCCATGTTGTAATCTCCCGATGGGAACGTGCCATAGCCCGGGGGACGGGTTTGCTGGAGAATCGGATTGTTGAGCCCATTGGAATCAGTTCCGTTTGCCCTGGCATTATCGATATCAAGAAGGAGATAGGTGTGGGCTTCCCGAGGGCTGGGCGCAAACTTATTTGCGGTCGCAGCTGAACGGATGACTGTGGTTTTGCTTATACGAATGGGGCTTGTATAAGCGGTTGCGTTAGCACTGGGATTACCGGTATCCGTCAGCGGAGATGATCCATCGGTGGTATAGTAAATAGTGGCACTAGGAGTTGTAGTTGAGAGGGAGATTTGCTGGGCGCTTTGATAAAGGCCACGAGTCGGAGAAATCTCGAGTGGAGCAACACGTGCGATGCCGTCTGCGTCATTTTTCGCGCCCGGAGTTGGGTTTTCGAAGAAGACGATCCTATCAGTGACTGGATGAACTCCATACGAAATATCATCCGATTGATTAGGATACGAACTGCCCGCTGGTCCAAATTCTGAGCTTATTGACTCATCGGGCGCCATTAGGGCAAGGTATTCTCCGCTCTTTGCTAGTTTAAAATTAGTATGAAGATTGCGTTTGGTGTCGGGAGTATTGTCACCGGATGCGAAGACAATCAGGTAGCCGTTCGCTGGGACAATCGTTTCGGCTGGAAAAATCCATGCATTGGAACCATTCGGGTTGTTGGTCAAACGCCATCCTCCCATATCTTGTGCGATGACGCCTGTATTATAAAGCTCAATCCAATCATCGAAACGTCCTGGGACAGAATTGGGAGCAGCTGTGGTGTCATTTCCCGCCATGAATTCGTTAATGATGATCGATCCTTCGCTGACGAGCGATCCAGCGGTGGCAACGATGATTGCAATAAAAGTGTGTGTAGCATTCATAAAATAAGCTGTCGGGTGAATCGTAGTCCCCGACGGAATCGGATAAATAAAAAAGGGGTTGATCGGCCCCTTTCTTTTTCAACCTTGAGCGTGAAGCCGATTAGCGCTTCGTGGTCCCAATCTTCTGCATTGTGGCCTTCCGGTAGAAGACGATGGCTTCGCACATCGATTTAGCGAGAGTGCGTTGATAGGTTGGGTTGTTAATTAAGTATTTCTCCTTAGGGTGGCTCATGAAGCCTCCTTCGAAGAGGATAGCAGGGTGTTTGACACCGGTTAGAACACTGTAACGGGCCCGACGAATCCCGCGATCGGGGACTTCTAGTTTAGCTCGGGCGAGAAGCTGGATACTGCTCCAGTGGACAGCGGTTGCGAGAGCGATATTTGCAGAGTCTTGGGCATTTCCCATTCGTTCGATATTATCCGAAGCTTGCGCTCCACGCCCATAGTGGGCAACCCCGACTGGAGAAAGAGTGAAGGTTTCAATTCCGCGCGCCTGTGAGCGAGCACGTGAGCCTACGGAATTGAAGTGAATACTTATAAAAATTGCGTCCCTGTAGAGATTGGCACGTTTGACTCGTTCCTGAAGGGTTAGGAAAACGTCGGTGCTACGAGTCATGACAACTTTGAAGCCACGTTTCTTGAGGTTATCTTGTAGAAGTTTGGCAATCTTCAGATTGTAACCGGCCTCGGTCCCCAGCGAATTGACGGCACCAGGATCTTTCCCACCGTGTCCGGGATCGATGATTACGGTGTCAAAACCTTTCGCTGCCTTAATTTTGAAAGGCCGAAGGACTGGATCAATCACCTTCTTGAGGTCCATGACTGAAATATGGTAAGAACCAAGAGAGATCACAGCGTGGCTGAAAATAAATTTCACGTTGTTCATCAGGACTTCCTGACCTCCCGCTCGGAATTTGAGCTCTACGTCGGAGTTCTTCAGGATAATGTTGCTTCCCGACTTGGTCATGCTGGTCAGGCTGTAAAAATCTTTGACCTGTGAAAGAGGAACATACTTGTGGTTACGATACTCTTTAATTTGCCAGCTGACCTTCGCGGCGGAGGCCGGAAGGATTACTAAAAAGAGAATCAGCAAGATTCTGCATCGAAGGTTAAAGTTTCTCATAAGATCAAAGATTTGATCAAAGTGCACAGCCAGCTGATAGGAACTCAGCCCTATCTTGCCAAGTTGAAAAACACCGGGGGAAACGAGTGATTTAGGGTATTACTCGACTCCTGTGATGATGAGTGCGGTTTTTTCTAATTCGTCCCCCATCTTTTTTCCAATGAGTCCCTGATAAAGTCGTGAATCTGGAGTGACCACCGTGACGTCACAGCCGAGGTATTCCGTCATGAGTCCGCCTCCGGTTGGCGCGAGGAGATAGAAACAAATTTCGCCCTCCTGATCGACTTCGACTAGGGCTCCGGACCCGATCACCTCTGTCATTTCGAAGGGGCTGGGCGCGAACCTCTTGAGGGTGGCGAGAGATTCCTCAGCGATCACTAATTGCGCGGCTTGTGCTTCGGCAAGGTAAGCTGCCTCGATGGCGCGCGTGTCGTATTTCCCCTCTGGCTTGGTCTCGTCACCGTTCGCGTTTTCGCTGGTCTCAGTGAAGGCTGATCTAGTGATTGCGATTTTTTCCTCCATCTGCCGGAGCAGGTTGGAGATGACGGTGTCCTTAGTCATTCTTCGAACGGCGGGCTTGGACCGCTTTAGCGAAAGCTTCGAGAACCTCCTCGGTGGTTTGCCAGTTAATACAGGCATCGGTGACCGATTGGCCATACACCATATCGTCGGAGATTTTCTGGTTTCCTTCTACGATGTTGGATTCGATCATAACGGCAGCAATGTCTTTGGCTCCGTTTGCCATTTGTGCGCAAAGATCTGCGGCCACTCGAGGTTGGTTTCGGTAGTCTTTGTTTGAATTACCATGGGAACAATCGACCATCAGTTGCTCGGGGAGATCGATCTCGCGGAGTTTGGAGCTAACTGGATCGATTTCATCGCGGGTGTAATTTTGGCCGCTCTTGCCTCCGCGGAGGATGAGGTGGCAAGCATCGTTTCCGGTGGTGGTGACGATTGCTGAGACGCCTTGCTTGGTGACAGAGAGAAAGTGGTGAGGCTTCGAGGAAGCTCCGATGGCGTCAAGTGCGATTTGGATTGAGCCGCCAGTCCCGTTTTTAAAACCAACCGGCATTGAAAGGCCTGAGGCGAGTTCACGGTGGACTTGAGATTCGGTAGTGCGCGCTCCGATAGCTCCCCAAGCAATTAGGTCGGCGACATACTGGGGAGAGATCGCATCAAGAAACTCGGTGCCAGCAGGAACTCCCATTTCGGCGAGTTGAAGGAGTAGTTCACGGGCCGTGCGTAAACCCCGGTTTATGTCGAATGAATCGTTTAAGTTAGGATCATTGATGAGTCCTTTCCAGCCGACGGTCGTTCGGGGTTTCTCAAAATAGACACGCATGATGATATGAAGGTCTTTTTGATAGAGAGCAGCAGCTTCCTTTAGACGCATGGCGTATTCAATGGCTGCCGAAGGGTCGTGAATCGAACAGGGGCCCACTACGACGAGTAGTCGGTCGTCCTCACCCTTCAGGATTGCCTCAGCTCCTTTGCGGGCGGAAGCAACAAGCTGGGCTGCTGATTCGCTGAGTGGAAGTTGGTAGGAAAGAACAGCCGGCGAGATAAGCGGGTCGATACGGTCAATGCGGAGGTCGTCTGTGTTAGTGGTAGCCACGGGCGGAGTGTTTAAGGTTTTTTGAAAAATTCAAGAGTGGAGGTTTGTCAGATTGAGCGATTCGGTCCAGATTAATCATTATGTCCAAAAAGCGTAGCAGGCAGCCGCCGCTGTATCGCGACCTCACTGCCGGGATGGTTCCCGACCAAGCTTGTAATTTTATTGATTCCACTGGGAGTAAAGAACTCGATTCACGGATTCTGGATCTTGCCAAATCAGTGGAGGGAGTAGATGACTTTTGCTTGCTGGCCGAGATGATTTCCACGGCCGTAGGAATGGCTCGGGGCACTTCTAATCAGGCTGACTTTAAATTGGCGAACCGCGCTCTTAAGGAAATGAAGAAATCGAGTGAAATCTTCGGCCCTTTCCGGGGGAATCGTAAGGTTGCACTCTTTGGCTCGGCCCGTACAAAGCCAGAGGAGAGGGAGTATCAAACCGCGGTTGAGTTTTCTCGTCGGATGGTTGAGGAAGGTTTTATGACAATTACTGGCGCGGGGCCGGGAATTATGGCGGCCGGTAATGAAGGGGCGACTGCCGAGCATAGCTTTGGGCTCAATATCTCGCTTCCTTTTGAAGCTTCTGCAAACGAGTTCATTTATGGAGATCCAAAGCTTATCGACTATAATTACTTTTTTACCCGAAAGTTGGCCTTCGTGAAGGAAGCAGATGCCGGAGTTGGGATGCCGGGCGGACTCGGAACTCAGGATGAGGTCCTAGAAGCCTTAACCTTGATTCAAACTGGTAAGGCGAAGCTTTACCCCATTGTTTGTCTTGATGCTCCTGGCGGGACCTATTGGAAGGCATGGAAGCAATTTGTGGAAGAGCACCTTTTGAGATTGGGTTTAATTTCTGAATCTGATTTCTCACTTTTTAAAGTCACGGATGATGTTGAGGAAGCAATTCGTGAGATTACTGGATTCTATACCAACTTTCATTCCTACCGATATGTCGGTGACCGTCTGGTCGTGCGTTTGCAAACCGCGCTATCGGAGGCCGCTTTGGAAGATCTAAATCAACGGTTTTCGCTAATAGTTAAGTCAGGCAAGATCGAGCAGGGATCTGCCTTAAAGGAGGAACAGAGCGAACCTGAGTTGGCCGACTTGCCAAGAATTATCCTGCGCCATCGCCGTCGCGATTTTGGGCTTCTGCGGGAATTTATTAATGCTCTCAATGAAGCCGAAGTAGAAAACTGATGGCTAAGCAAAGGGTAGATGCGCTTTTGGTATCGCGGGGACTGTGTGATTCCCGTGAGCAGGCGAAACGGTTGATTATGGCCGGCGAAGTCATGACTGGAACCGAGCGTGTCGCTAAACCAAGTACAAAGCTCGCTGAAGATGCGGATTTGTCGGTTAAGGAAAAACCAAGGTATGTCGGTCGCGGGGGCTTCAAAATCGAAGGGGCCTTGTGCGAATTTGGGATCGATCCTACGGGTTGGGTCTGTGCCGATCTAGGAGCCTCTACGGGAGGTTTTACCGATTGCCTGCTCCAAAAAGGTGCAGCGCGTGTTCATGCGATTGATGTGGGGACCAACCAATTGGTATGGAAGTTGCGAAGTGATGAACGTGTTTTTTCAAAGGAGCGTTTCAACGCCCGTAATCTCAAGGTCGAAGACATTGGGGAGAAGGTGAATTTAGTCGTGATGGATTTGTCGTTCATTTCCCTCACAAAGGTGTTGCCCGCCGCCTTTTCCATTCTTGAAGAAGGTGGTTTTATTATTCCTCTCATCAAACCTCAGTTCGAACTTTCAAGAGAAGAAGTGGGGAAAGGTGGGATCGTAAGAGAGCCGGAACTCCATCAAAAATCTGTTGATAAGATCCGAACTTTCATTATCGAAGAGCTAGGCCGAGAATGGTGCGGGGTTATCACTTCGTCGATCACTGGGACCGATGGTAACGTCGAGTTTCTAGCGAAAATGAGGTAGGGAAAAGCTCCGCTTTTCGGTTTGGTTTGTATTCCTAGGGAAGGTAGAGCTGAGCTTTTTCACTAGGACACATGGAGTGGCGGATATGGTTAGCGTCTGATTTAGCGTTGTGGTTACGGAGAGCAGATTAGATCTCTATGCTAAGAGTTACGGGGCAGTGGTCTGAGCCGAGAACGTCATCGTTGATTGAGGCGGATTTGAGTTTAGGGGCGAGGGATTGAGATGTGATCCAGTAGTCGATACGCCACCCGACGTTGTTGGCACGCGCACCTCCACGGTAGCTCCACCAAGAGTAGGTGTCGGTTTGATCTGGGTGGAAGTAGCGGAAGCTGTCAATGAACCCAGCATTGACCAGTTCTGTGAAACCGGCCCGTTCTTCGTCGGAAAATCCAGCGCTTTTACGATTAGTTTTGGGGCGGGCAAGATCGATTTCTTGGTGCGCAACGTTTAGATCTCCGCAGGCTATGACGGGTTTTCCTTCGGCTTCGAGACCCTGAAGGTATTCGCGGAAGGCGATATCCCACTCCATCCGGTAAGGGAGGCGAGCAAGTTCGTTCTTTGCGTTTGGAGTGTAAACGGTGACGAGGAAAAAGCTGGGGTATTCTAGGGTGATGACGCGACCTTCCTTGTCGCCCTCGGCGCTTTTTTCCGAGCCGATACCGAGGCGAACTGAGAGTGGTTCGGTTTTGGTAAAGATAGCGGTGCCAGAGTAGCCGGGTTTTTCAGCGGAGTTCCAGTAGGTTTTGTAGCCAGCTAAATCCAGTGGGAGTTCGACTTGTTCGGAACGGGCTTTGGTTTCCTGCAGGCAAAGGATGTCTGGAGCGTGCTCAAGGACGAAGTCGGTAAAGTTCTTTTTAAGAATGGCACGTATCCCGTTGACGTTCCATGAGGTGAGTTTCATGCGGAGAAAGTGGCTGGGAATGAGCGAATGGACAAATGCAGAATCAAAAATCGGATTGCAAATAGGGGGACAGCGGGAATCTCTAGCTGCGAGATGAAAGATGGAGCCTCCTTTCGGGGGCCCTATTACCTTTAATATGCTCTTAAGGAATTTAGTTGGCTAAGATGTCGATTTTCCGTGGAGCGAGCTCTTGTCGCCTTTGGAGTGAGAGGGTGAGGATGCCATTGCGATGGGTGACTTGGATCTTTTCGTCATCGACGTCTTCATGGATTTCGACTTTGAGCTCGAAGCGGAGAGCTTCCTGCTCACGTCTTTCAAAGTTGCCTTCAAGCTCCCTGCGATTTCCGTTTATCGTAAGGAGCCGCCTAGCAAGATTCACCTCAATGTCCTTTTTTTTGACGCCGGGGAGGGAGATGTCGAGGTCGAAGCCCCCTTTGTGGGCGCGAGTTTTGAAATTTGGTCGTTCGGTTGGGATTTGTATATTCATGATCTTATTCTTTTAATTTTTAAAATTAGCAAATTTTGATTTTACGAACGCTTGGTTCTTGTGTGGTGAGTTTTTTAAAACTGAGATCGAGAATGCCGTTTTCAAGTTTGGCGTTGATGCCGTTTGGGTTGATATTTTTGGGTAGGTTGTATGCGCGCTCGAAGCTGGAGAAAAAAGCATCTTCACGCTCACTTTTTGCGATGATGGTCAGCATCCGATTTTTAAGAGAGATGGCGATTTCTTCACGAGCAAAGCCAGTGAGATTTAGCCGAAGCCGATAGGAATCCTTTTCCTCGTAGCTGTAAGCTCCAGGGGCGGGGGTAATGGGTGATGGGCTGAAACTTCGGAGAGTTTGATTGAGGAAATCATCGATATTTCCGAAGAAGCGATTTGGATTATAGCGGGTCAGATTCATTGATTTGGTATTGAGTTTTTTGTTTACATCTACCCCTCCTGGCAGGACGTAGACCAATTTCTCTAAAATCATTTCGAATCCTTTAACTAAGGGCAAAAGATCTTTTAGTCGTTGTTCTTGAAACAACTATTAATCACAAAATGACGCAGTTGGGGTCAGATTGTCACGACGTTATGACGCGGTAAGTTTTTGGGCGAGCTTTGTAGCTTCAATAAGCGAGCTGACAGAGGCGATTCCTTTTCCAGCAATATCAAAAGCGGTGCCGTGATCGACAGAGGTACGAACGATTGGGAGGCCCAGGGTGACATTCACGCCTAGGTCAAAAGCAAGGGTTTTGAGTGGGATGAGGCCTTGGTCGTGATAGAGGCAAATATAGGCGTCAATGTTTTGTCTGATGGCCGGAAGAAAGGCGGTGTCGGGAGAGAGTGGGCCGATAATATCGATGCCCCTTGAGCGAGCTTTCTCAAGAACAGGAATGATGAATTCAATTTCCTCGCTGCCAAAAAGTCCTCCCTCTCCGGCATGGGGGTTTAGTCCTGGCATGGCGAGGCGCGCAGGCTGTCCCTTAATCGTACTTATTGCCTTATGAGTGAGAGTGATGACTTCAAGCATCCGCTTTTCTTCAAGAAGTTCCGGAACGCTGGCAAGAGAGACATGGGTGGTGACAAGAGAACACGTGATTTCATCTGAGGTGAGCATCATAGCGTGGTCAGGTGAAGAGGTTTTTTCGACGAGGTATTCGGTGTGGCCGGGATAAAATTTTCCTGCGCGATACCATGCTTCCTTGTGGATTGGGTTGGTGATGACTCCGCTAAAAGCCCCGTCCATAGCTCCTTCGACGGCAGCCTCGAGGCAGGCGAAGGAATGTTCTCCGGCCACAGGTGAGATTTCACCGATTTTGATGGATTCGGGAAGGGGTAGATCAATCAGATGATCGTCTGCAAAGGGAATCTGCAGTTGGGAGGCGATTTGCGACAGGTGATTGCCACAACCGATGACTTTGAGATTTGGGCAGGGTGGGTTAGCGAGTAGTTTAAGCACCAATTCTGGACCAATTCCAGCCGGATCGCCTTGGGTGATGACAAGTGGGGTTGGCATGTGCGCCTTTTAGTCTTGGTCTTCAGAAAGCCGGGCAAGAGCCATCATGGCGCGTGCTGGAGTGGCGGAATGCAGAGTGATGAGAATATTTCCTTTTTCGTTATCCTTGCGGGAGCCTCCATTGTCCATCGTGCTGATGGTAGCGACGTGGCCGATAGCATTACCAAAAGCGTCTAGGACGGCGGAACCGCTTGATCCAGGGGCCCAGCGGCTGCTGACATTGAGTTTCAGTGCACCAAGAGCTTTAATAGAATTTGGATCGTCTCCACGCTTGTCATTGTTCCAGTAAAAACGGTTCACCATGCCTTGAGAAAAGTATTGTCCCTGTTTGAGTGGGCGACTCAGGCAAAAGGCAGAATCTCCAGGGGCAATCTGGTCGTTGAGTGGAAGATGGGTCGTTTTGGTGTCGATCTTGATGAGGGCGCCATCAATTTTTTTGTCATTTGCGAGAATCGAGGTGACCGGGTAAACCTTCCCTGAATGGTCAACCGCGATGAGTCCTCCTTTACGCATTTTTTTATTATCCATATTAATGACGTGAGAGCAGGTGCCTAGAACTCCATCGTCGGTAAGGGCATATCCTCCGGCGAGATTGATATGCCAATTGTCGCAGTTGTTGCAAAGGTAAGCCCAGCCAACTCGGTATCCGCTCGCCTTAGCGCGCTCGGCAACCTGAGTGGGCGTGAGTGTTTTATTGTGGGCAACAGGAAGCTCTAGCTTAATTGGGGCAGGAGACTTGATGAGTTCCCCAATAGCCTCAAGGCCAAGCAGTTTTCCGTCTTGGAAGAGTTTCTCAGCTTGTTTTCTAATTCTTGTTTCTTCGGCGCGTATCCCATTACGAGATTGTTCGAAAATGGAAACCCCCGGGCCTTGAGCGTAAGCCGGAACGATTAGGGTAAGAGCAATTAAAATGGTCTTCATTTTAAGGGGAAGCGTCATGAACTGGTGGAGTTGTGAGCTGGAATGAAATTCATTACCAGCAGGTTTATAATTAAAGAAGAACTGGCATGCGAGCTGCATATGGAGTTGAGGTAGGGCAGGGTTCTGTTTGTTGCTCTGCTCTCATTGTCGATTGTGTGTGTGAAAAGGGCGGTTCTTTGGAGCCGTCCTTTTCTTATTTTAGAGGGAGGTGCTTACCACTCGTAAAGGTTGATGCCTAGGTAGCTGAAGAGGCCCTTATCAAGGTCCTCTTCGAAAAGGGTATCACCGTTTTTCTCGGCGCGTAATTGGTTAGCGAAGTTTGCTCCAGCCCAAGCGGTGAGCCAAATTCCGCGCCTTAATTTAAAATCGATGCCAACCCCGGCATTGTAGCTGGCAAATCCGTAATCAACTGAGTTTCCATTATCATCCTCGATATTCCAGAGCCCCCCGGTTGGGAATCCGCCACCGCGAATGATAAGGTGATCGCTGATTTGGTGGGAAAGCGTGATTCGGGGGCCGAGAAGGGTCAAGGAGCAGTCTTTGGCGGGTTGCCACGTGCAACCAAGAGCTGGAAGAACCATGGCATCGCCAAAATTCCGCACTCGTGCGGCTCCGAAGTTAAGCGAAAAGGTGTTGGAGAATTTGTATTGTGCGCCAAGGCGGGCCGAGTAATCGAAATCATCGCTGGTGATAGCACTGAAATCGGTTGCGAGCTGACCGGAGATCTGGGCAAAGAAAGACCAAGGAGAGTTTGAGGAATCGTAGATGAACGAGAAGGGGACGATGAGGTCGTGCAAATGAGATAAATCTGCTCCGGAGGAGAAACCGCCTTCATCGATACGAGTAAAGCGGTAGTTTATTCCGTAAAAGAGTTTGAGCTCGTCGTTAAGCTCTTTTCTTAAACCGAATCCACCTTGAAGGGTGAGTTGCTCCCAGTTGAAGTTGCTGGTTCCGCTTTTCTCTGAAGCCCCTCCGAAAAGGACTCCGAAACGTCCGGGCATTGCCGTCATCGGTGAGCGATTTTCTGGCTCAGGGTCAATTCTGGCGTTTGTAAAAAGGGTGGAGGCCAGAAGGATAGAGGAAACTTGAACTTTCACGTGTTTATAGTGGCCTGTATTTGGAAATGTCAAAGGGGAGTTCGTGTGGTTTAGTTAGCTCAGGGGCAGGCTAGGTATTGGTCGAGCGATTCTGGTGAGGCTTAGGAAGGAGATTTTCTAGCGCTAATTATTGGGCGTCCTCTTCGATCTTTGCAGGAGATATTTCATGTAACGATCTCTCTCTTTGAGAGAATCGTCGACCGCAGGATTGACGAAGGGATTGTTTTTCCCATACCTCGTCCAAGGGCCAGTTTTTGGAATTCTGGTATATTCGATGAAGCGCCAGTGTACGATGGCCTTATTCCCTATGCCAAGGTAGTCTCTGACAGCGGGGGATAGGTCGATTCCTGCACCTTGGTTGTTTCTGTTTTTGGGGCGTTTGTTACCGAAAACATATTGCCAATCGTCAGTCACGAAGGGGCCGCAATCTTCCCACTGCGCGTAACAGACTCTTCGGGTTTTGGCGCAATAAATTTGAACCCAACGGCCTTTGCAGGCGGATTCTCCAGGTTTACGATTGAGCCGATTCCACCAAGGGATCACGCGTGCAGCTTCCGGTTTGTGCATGCGATGGTTCAGGCAGTCGTTGTAAGGGAGGGCGACGTAAAAAGGGTTTTGCCCCGGATTTAAGCCGCGGGGAAGGTATCCGAGACGGGCCTTTGGGTCAGGGTTGTCAAAACCTCCATAGTTTTTCTGCCAGTTGACATCCCACGAGGACTTGTTGTTGGGGGTCGGGTTATTTTGCGTCGGCTTTTCCCCGATCCAAAATACAGTCGCCGTAATCGATTTTCTCCAAGGGTATGAGGTGGTTTTTTGGAGTTTGAAGGGGTTTTTTGGCGCAGGCACCACTGTGATCTTTGGTCCGTTCTGCCCTAAGAGCGGAAAAGCCAATAAACTTGAAGTAATGAATAATTTGATCGTCACCTTGGGAGAGCTGGCGGATTTCCATATATTTTCAGTGATGAGTCAATCGTGGTCTGTGCTTGCAGGCGGGGCCTAGTCGCGTGAAAGTAGCCCCAGAACGAAATGCGCTGCTTTTACTCTTCTGAATTTTTCCTCGAATTGCCCAACGGACACCCTTTCCCGATGGACAAGTTCGAGGTCTCCAAGGACATGCTAGTGGGTAGTGGTATCGTGAAAGGAGAAGATATTATCGAAGTGAATGAGGCTGATAGCCATGTTTTGAGGAGGGTTCACGATCATGACTACCTCTCCAAAATTTACTACGGGCAGTTGGACCGGAAAGAGCAGATACTTCTCGGATTTCCCGTGACCCCGAAGCTTTATCATCGGAGCGCGACTGAAGTGGAAGCGACCCGTCAGGCTTGTCATGCCGCTCTTCAGGATGGAGTGGCAGCTGTTCTCGCTGGAGGAACCCACCATTCGTTCCAGAACCGTGGTGAGGGATATTGTGTTTTCAATGACGTCGCTATTGCGATTCGGGATCTGCAGGTCTATCGCCCTGGAATCAAGGTTATGGTTGTTGATACCGATGCCCATCAGGGAAATGGGACTAACAGTATTTTGGCGGATGATCCGAATGTGTTCACCTATTCGATCCACGTCGGGAAGCTTTCGCCAAGCAGTAAGATCAATGGCTCGATGGATGTCGAGACCGTCCGCTATGTCGAAGGAGAAATGTATCTCAAGCAACTTTTTAATACTCTCGCTGCCGCGCTGGATGTTTTTTCTCCGGATCTAGTTATTTGGATTGCTGGAGCTGATAATCACCGTAACGACCGAATGGGGCAAATGCTGCTAGATTTGAAAGACTTTATTCGGCGAGACGAAGTTATTCTGCGTGCTTTCATGGGTAATCGGATTCCAGTGGCGATTCTTTATGGCGGGGGCTATAACCGACAGCCAGAATACACCGCTAAAATTCACCGTAACACCATCGCAACCGCAGCTAGAGTGGCTCGCGAATTGGGAAGATGAGAAGTTTCGCAATTGTCGGGGCGGGAGCAGTTGGCAGTTACTATGGTGGAAGGCTAGCTGCCGCCGGAAATAATGTGAGATTTTTACTGCGTTCGGACTACCACGTCGTGAACAAAAAAGGGCTCGTTGTTGAGAGTATCGATGGCGATTTTCAATTGCCTGAAGTAAATTGTGCCACAACGCCCGAAGAAATCGGACTCGTCGACGTCGTTATCGTAGCTTGGAAGGCGACCTCGAATCATTCCTTTGAGGAAGTAATTCGGCCTATGCTTCATAAAAAGACTGTCATTGTGACTTTGCAAAATGGTCTCGGAAATACTGAAGCACTGGGAGAGCTCTTCGGCATTAATCGAGTCCTTGGCGTCATGTGTTTTGTCTGCATTAATCGGATAGAAGCTGGGCTGATTCGTCATACTGGTGGCGGGATGATCGCGATGGGTGAGGCTGTTCCAGGTGTGACCGATCGTCTTCGTGAATTGGTTGCTATTTTTCAAGATGCTAATGTGGTCTGCGAGATGGCCGAGAATTTTGCCGAAGCTCAGTGGCGTAAGCTAGTTTGGAATATTCCTTTCAATGGTCTTTGTATCACGGAGGGAGGTATTGATACGGGAGAGCTCCTCGCACAAACCGGTGGTAAAGCTCGCGTGCGAGAACTAATGTTTGAGGTTACAAGATCCGCTGCGTCCTTGGGTTTCGAGATTGAAGATGAATTCGTAGAATTTCAAATTGAGCGAACTTACCCGATGAAAGATTATCGGCCTTCCAGCATGATTGATTTCGTGAATGGATACCCTGTTGAGGTTGAGGCAATCTGGGGGGAACCCTTGCGCCGTGCTAAAGCGGCCGGAGTGTCGACGCCAAGATTGGAAGAACTTGATACCCGGATCCGTGCAATGCTGAAGCATCGCTAAGTAAGATCGAGTTCCTTCTTAAGGTGTTCGATGAGACCTTTTGAGCCATCTTCGATTAGGTCTGTAACTAATTGAAAGCCAGCATCGCCCCCGTAATATGGATCTGGGACTTCATGATGATGGTGATGTAAACAGAAGTTCGTAAAATTTTGTAACTTAGCCCGTTTTTCTTCGGTGTCGGCCAGCTTTAAAATATTTCGATGGTTTTCATCATCCATAACGAGAATGAGATCGAAAATTCCAAAATCCTGCAGGGAGAATTGGCGGGCACACCCGGTGACTTTGTAGCCACGGCGACGAAGTGTTTTCGACATACGAGTATCGGGGTTGTTGCCTGAGTGGATTCCAATGGTGCCCGCGGAATCACAGTGGATATGGTCGGAAAGCCCGGCATCTTCGACCACGTGCCGAAAGATGTTTTCACCAGCTGGTGAACGGCAGATGTTTCCCATACAAACGAAGAGAATATTGTAACGGGTTTCCATAAAAAAAGATGTTAAGATCAAACGTCTTAACTTAACAGACGAACAATCATGAGCGACTATGTTTTGGAACTATCAGGAATTCGTAAAACTTATCGGGGCGGTATTGAAGCGCTGAAAGGGATCGATCTGCGAGTGCCCCAAGGTTGTGTTTATGGGCTTTTGGGGCCCAATGGTGCTGGTAAAAGTACAATGGTGAAAATCTTAACCACCTTGATTCGGCGATCTGGAGGTAATGGCACGATGTTGGGGAAGCCGATTGGGGATCGTAAGACTCTTCAGCAGGTGGGCCTGCTTCCGGAACACACTCAGTTTCCGCCCTACCTTACCGGGCGACAGGTCATCGAATTTGCTGCGGGCCTTCAGAATGTACCCTCGGCCTTGACTAAAGAGAGGACGGATATGCTTTTGAAAAAAGTTTCGATGACAGATTCGCAGCATCGGAAAATTAAGAGCTACTCCAAGGGGATGAAGCAGAGGATTGGTGTTGCGCAGGCCCTCGTAAGTAACCCGAAAATCATCTTTCTAGATGAGCCTACCGATGGAGTTGATCCCGCGGGACGGAAAAAATTCCGAAGCCTCGTTCGTGAACTTCGAGATGAAGGACGGACCATTTTTATCAATACGCATATTCTTTCAGAGTTGGAACCGATTGTTGACCGGGTGGCGATCATGACAAAAGGCGAAATTTTAGGTGAGGGGAAGCTTGATGAATTGCGCACCGAGAAAACTGGTTATGTTGTCGGTTTCGAAGGTCAGCTTTCGGTGGAAAGTCGTTCCAAGTTTTTGGATGGAGGTCTCGAGGTTGAAGGTGGGACCGTAAGATTGCCTTCGACCAATGCTCTCGATGCCCAACCTGTCATTGATCGGATCCGTAAAGAAGGCCTTGTGGTCACCGACCTTAGTTTAAAAAGTCAGTCACTCGAAGATCTCTTTATTGGGCTGGTGGGTGGCACGTCTTCCCCGCCCCCGCTGCCAGCTAATTCAACGAAACCTCCAAAAACCCCTCAAGCATGAAACCATTCTTAACACTTCTTCTAGAGTCTTACCGGGGATTAAGATCAGAGACTATTTTCTGGGTGACGGTTGGTTTGTCAGTAGTAGTCGCAACTCTTTTCCTTTCAATTGGGTTTAATGAGAAAGAGATTAGCTTCCTTTTTGGTGCGACAAATATTGAGTCGGATTTCAGTGGGAGCGGAACAAGATTAGTCCAAGAAGTGGTCTATATCATGATCTTCACTAACCTTATTGCAGGAGGTTGGTTGACGTTTATCGCGATCATATTAGCCCTGATTTCGTGTGCGTCTATTTTCCCAGATGCCATGAAAGAGGGACCGGCAGGCATGCTAATGACAAAAGTCCCTTCACGACTTCAGGTGTTTTTGGCAAAGCTGACGGGAAGCTTATTCTTCGTTTTTATCCAGGTTGGATTGTTCGTTGTGATTGTGTTTGTGGCATTTCGTTGGAGGATCGGAGTCTGGAACTTTTCGGTTTTTTGGTATGTTCCTGCCGTCCTGTTAGTGTTCCTTAACCTTTACTCTTTCATGGTCTTACTTGGTGTAATGACGCGCTCCGTGATGACTTCTATTATGCTCACAATGCTGGTTTGGGGGATTTCGGCGGGGATCGACTGGGCGATTTCGATTCAAGAAGCGGCTTATCAAACCTCCCAGAGTTTTGAGTTTGGCGAGCCTACTATATCTGAGGGAGCTGCAAGCGAGGTTGGAGCCCCGACTGAAGAAGGGATGCGAGAAGAGGGTAAATTGAAGAGATCGAAGATGAACGAATCCGAAGGAGATCGTCAAATTCTTAGCCAAATTGAGACTCTTAGAATAATCCATTCGTTCTTTCCCAAAAATTCCCCGATCATGGCATCGGCTGAAAAGAAGCTCGTTTTAGATGGAGTGCTCGCTTCCGCTGGTGGAGGCGCTGTTTTAAAAGATCTCAAGAATGAAGGTGAGTTTGAAGACGCGATGAATAAACTCACCCCAAATGATTCGATCTTTTATTCAATTGGGACTTCTTGTATTTTTTCCTTTGTGATGCTGAGTATCGCAGGCTGGTTTTTTTGCCAAAAAGATCTTTAGTCGCTCGCTCAAAAAGAGAGGGTTGCCTACAACACTAAGAACAACGTGTCACTGCATCAGTCAGAGCTAATTTGTGGTCGGGCCAAGTTGGCACGAACTCATGGGCGAGGAAGCCGGTGTAGCCGGTTGCTTTGATTGTTTGGATGATAGCGGGGTAGTAAAGTTCCTGTGTGGTATCGAGTTCGTTTCGGCCAGGGCAACCAGCGGTGTGATAGTGCTCAAAGTATGAGGAAAACCGTTTGATGGTCGCCATCACGTTACCTTCCATGATCTGCATATGGTAAATGTCATAGAGCAACTTGAAGCGTGGTGAGCCCAATTTTTCGCAAAGAGCAACTCCCCAGTCGCTGTTATCGCACTGGTAGTCAGGGTGATCCACCTTTGAGTTGAGGAGCTCCATGATTAGAGTGACGCCGTGCTGTTCAGCAAGAGCGAGTAGTGGTTCAAGTCCTTGGGCGCAGTTTTCAAGGCCTTCCTCGTTACTAAGACCTTCGCGGTTTCCTGAAAAAGTGATCACGTTTGGGATCCCTGCTTCGGCAGCCTTTGGGATGAGATCGCGATAGATCGCTAGCAAGGTTCCATGGTGATCTGGGTTATTGAAAGCTTTCTCGATACAGCCAAGGCCACTTTCGTGTTCAGGGGCTGCGGTAACAGGGCAAACCAATCCTTGGTCTGCGATAAGTGTGGCTTCTTCGGGATGAAGGAGATCGATTCCCTCGATTCCGATTTCTTGGCACCAATCGGCAAGCTTGAGAAGCGGGGTGTCCTCGAAACACCAGCGACAGACAGAATGCTTGAAGCTCATTTAACTAGGTTCAGGAGTAAATGCTCGTGTTTCGAACCGCATAAGAGCGGGGAGGAAGGTAAGAGGAATATTTCCGGTGGGGCCGTTTCGGTTTTTGGCTAAAACAAGTTCAGCCTCACCGTCATCTTCGTCGCGGTCGTCCTGATTATCGGCGTAGTAAACTTTCCGGTAAAGGAGTCCCACCATGTCGGCGTCTTGCTCGATTGATCCCGATTCACGTAGGTCTGACATTCGAGGAACCCCGAGTGATGAGCCGGTTCGCGCCTCGGGCCCACGGTTAAGCTGAGCTAGCACGATGACAGGAACGTTGAGTTCTTTGGCGAGTGCTTTGAGACCGCCTGAAATTTCTGCGATTTCTCTTTCACGGGAATTTGAGGCCTGCTTTGAAGTCGATTTCATCAGCTGAAGGTAGTCGATCGCAATGACACTAATACCTTCGTCGCGGTGTTTACGCCGAGCTTTCGCACGAAGATCGTTAATAGAAATACCAGCGGTGTCGTCTATGAAGAGCTTTGATTTAGCGACTTCTTCGGAGGAGTCCTTAATTCGCTTAAGATCAGCTTTATTAGGTTGATATCCTTTTGTGAGTTTTTGAAATTCGAAACGTGCTCGGGAAAAGACAAGTCGTTGGACAATTTGCACGGTTGACATCTCGCATGAAAACACCATCGCAGGCTTGTCCGAGGTGATAGCAATATGCTCGATAAGATTCATCATAAACGAGGTTTTACCCATCGAAGGGCGTGCCGCGATGACGAACATATCTGGAGCTTTTAAGCCGTTGATCATCTTATCGAGCTCGCCGTAGCCTGTCGTCATCCCCGAGATCCCACGGTCACCCGCCAGAAATTCCTGAAGATAGACCATGACTTCGCTGACGGCCGTCTTCACATCCATCTCTTCGGTTGTTTCGCTGGCTTCTCTAATCTCGAGCACCTTTTGCTCTACACTGTCGAGGAATTCTTGGACGTCTTCGGGATCATCGTAGGCTGTTGTGATAGACTCAGTACAAGATTTGATGATGTTACGGAGAATGAATTTCTCTTTTACGATCGAGAGGTGCGAATTGAAGTGTGCGGCGGTGGGGGCGAAGGTGTAAATTTCAGTGATCGCGGAGGGTCCACCAATACCATCGAGAAGGTCGCGATCCATGAGATACTGTGACAGGGCAACTAGCTCCACAGTTTTCCCTGATTCGAAGTGCTCCACGAGAACCTGAAAAAGTTTGCCATGGGACGGCATGTAAAAGTGGGCGGCAGTCAATTGTCCTTCGACGGCTCGGCCAATGTATTCCTCGGGATCCTGAATCATCGAACTTAGGACACTTTTTTCGGGGCCAATGGCATGGGGTGGAGGAGTCAGCTCATCACGCTGATCCTTTTTTCCATCTTGAAGTTTGGGGCCGTCCTTTTCTTTAAAAGATGGTTTATCTTCCTTAATCGCCATGTTGAGACTTTGCCCCAGAAGCCCGAGGCTTGGCAATCTCAGCAACCTGTGAATAACCCTAAATCCCCGTGTTTACTGGGATGTCGTCCGAAATTTATTTTTTGAAAGGAGTGCCTTAGCTTCTCCCAGAAGGAAGAGTGAGCCGGTTAGTAGAGTCGTGCGACCGATTGTTGCATCCAATGCGGAAGCGAGATCTGAGTGAACTACTGACTTCACTTTGACTACGTGGCTTTCAGGAGCTAGCCCACGTTGAGAATTTACGGGAACAAAGTGGAATTCTTCGGCAATTTCGGAGAGTTTGGAAAGGATGCCGTGAGTTGCCTTCTCTTCCACTGATCCAAAAATAATGGAGGCCTTCTTTTTGGGAAATTCTGTCTGCCAGGTTTTCACGAGAGCCTCC
>ENA-ORDA01000201-ORDA01000201.1-marine-metagenome-genome-assembly--contig:-NODE-201-length-62691-cov-5.260740_pt1 | contig 62691 bp, 55 predicted proteins | sample MGYA00237778_ERZ508506 | MGnify/ENA primary metagenome ERZ508506 (study PRJEB26177, sample SAMN06267891) | marine metagenome | isolation source: Monterey Bay, California, USA | place: Pacific...
AAAATTATTTGGAACACCATAGTAGCCAGGGACGTTTTGCCAGAGGAGATCAATGCTATTGTAATCCATAAAAGGTTCAAAATCTTCGTACATTTCTGGTTCAAGCCAATAAGAGCCATCGCGCTCTTTTAAACTTTTGACGAGGTCTGGTCCATTCCACTGATTATCATTATTGGTATCATCAAAATTTTCACCAAAGTCCCAGATACCGTTACCGTTGAGATCATCAAAATCTTCGGCTAACTCCCAATTCCACAAGCCCGGCTCAGCTCCGTAATACCAACCACTTCTCTCATCAATATTTGTATATCTAATGGTGTCACCATCTTCACCTATAGAAAACGGAACCACGAATTCATTTTCAGCATCAGATATTTCTTTATAGCCAGCCGGATGACGCCATTCGAACCAGTTAGGATAGCCATCCTTATCATTATCCCTCCATCTTACACCTTGAAATTGGTCTTGTTGAAACCTGGACCAACGTAATGTATAAAAAGTGTTTTGTGATAAGGAATGATTCATTTCAACATTGAACCTCTCCGTGTCTCTAAAAAGCTCATTCCGACCCTCATCCCAGTATAGATATGTTGGATTAAAGGATTGTCGATGATTTTCGACAAGCCAATAAGATCCATGAAATCTCAGCTTATTAGTGAATTTGTAACTTAATTTAGCGAAAACATCCCAAGTATTATCAAAACCAAAACCGCGAAAACCAGATTGATCATCCCAAGGGTATACGAGGTTTTTTTTATTTTCTTTTAGAATTTCATCGTTAACATCACCTTCATTTAGAAAATATTTAGCACCTTGATAAATCTTATCATCAAATTCATAAACACTATACTTATCTTGCGTTGTATACTGCCCCGACGCCCAGAAAGTAAGCCTTGGAATTCCTATTATAGGTCCACCAACACCAATATTATAATCAGTGTAACCACGGTTTAGATCATAATTCTTACTTTCATCCGAATCACCATCTAAAAAAGCACCAACGGAACTTGTTTCCCATTTGAAATGATATTCAATTTCTTTACCTCCCGATGCTGTATGCCAATTTGAAACGGCAGATTGAGCATCTCCATACTCAGCGTTAAAACCTCCTGGCTGCCAATCGAATTCCCTTACTGCAAACATATTTAGCCGCGTACCAGATCCAATAGAGCCAAAAATTGGATTTCTTAAATACATTCCGTCCATCATATATGCTATCTCTCCAGATCTTCCCCCCTTCACGTGGATCTCTTCGATACCTCGCTCTTCATGATCAGGGACAGATTTACTACGACTTTCAACTTTTACAACCCCAGATTGTAGTGTATATAATTCGGACAAATCTCTTATTGGGAGAGATTGAATAGCTTCTTTATCAACGGTAATTTTTTTTGACGTGGAACCTTTTTCAACGAGAGCTCTTTGACCTAGAACTTGAACCTCTTCTCCTTCAACAGCAGCAATTGGTAATTTAAAATTCAACCATACGGTCTGATCCATCATGACACCTACTTCCGTCATGGTCTGCTTTTGATATCCCATCATTTGAACGACAACATCATAATCGCCTACTGGAATATTCAGTATAATATAGCCACCATCTCCGCCGGCAGCAGCACCTATCCCAACATCAGGGACGTAAATATTTGCCCCAGGGAGCGGGTTCCCATCGGAGTCTGTAACCTTTCCTCTTATAGTACCATCTGTCCCTCCGTAAGATAGAGAGAGAAAAGAAAATAAAGTTATGATTTTAAATAATATTTTCACTCAATCAGCTCCCTAAGATCTATTGTATGGATTCCATGTTGCTTACTCGCATAGAAGGGGTCAAAATTAAAATTTTGCTCATCCTTTATATTTTGCAGTCTTATATTTTTGACTGGATGAGCCATTTTTCTAAAAACATTATTTGACTCCTGAATCGCAACTGAGTTCAACTCTATCCTATTAAAACCAATCCATGCCTGATTCAAAGTATCTAAATAGTTGTTATTAGCGGTATAATCCGAATCATAAGGATGCTCTGTCCACCTTATAAACACTTCACTTTTAACTAAACCAATATTCTTAGCTAACCAAGATTCAGTTCTTTGCCCAAACTCAACTCCACTGCCCAGCATCGTCATTGTGGTTGTCTGTGAAATTTTAAAACAATCAGTGAATGTAGTGTCTTTAGCGGAGAGTGACATGTCCGGTCTGTGACCAGCGGGGACAACAACATTCGAGTCCGACTCAACTCGATAAGATTTTTCTATGAAATATATTGCAACATCCGTTGTATCATAGTAAGAGGTATCAATTGACTCACCTGCTCTTAGTTGCCCATTATAGGTATAATACAAAACTTCACTTTCTAATTTATTCTTACTCCAAAAACCACTCTCAATCTCATTTGGACTAAAATAAAATCCAACCGGCAGAAAATAGGAAGGATGTGAGACTTGGTTTAAATGATTTGGCTGATGAAAAATGTGATAGTTATAGAACCTCTCTGTTTGCCCACCGGATACTTTAGACCATTCCGATTTGGTGATGTAATAGTCTTGAGGTTCAAATGATCCATTTTCATTTTTTTCTAAGATGTGCCCAACTTCTTTCCTTGTAAACAATGTTATTAGAGAATCAACATCATCGACGTATTGACGCTGTAAGTCTACTATTTCAACTTCTTCAATTATATTCTCATATAGATTACCCCAGCGATTTGTTATATCATCTCCTGGAGAGATATCAAGAATAACTTCCGGTGTATATTGGTCACTCCAATGAGCTAGTAGACTATTTGGTTTGTCACCTATACTAAATAGTTTAGATGGATCTCCCTTATAATATGTCTCGCTATCATCAAACATACCATTGCCCTCATCAATGAAATCTTCGCCAGCGGTATAAGTTTGCGAACCATCACTATCAGTGTAAGATTCTTCTCCATCCCATTTACCATTACAATTCCGATCTTGAAAGGGCTCATTTAGATCATATGTACCGGAGGAATCAATATCATAATAAGGCTCACCTGGATCCCATATCTGATTTCCTCTATCAATAAATTCAAAAACGACGGAGTATATATTGTCCCCATTATAGTCTTCAATTGGATCATCGCCGGCATCGTAAACACCATTATTATTGTTATCTAGATATTCAAATAGAACATCTTGAGAATCATTATCTCCATTAAAGTCTTGAACGCCAGACTCGGCTTCATCATATAAATTATTATCATTGCAATCCGTATTTATTCTAAATACTAGACTATCGCTACTCAGTTGTTTTTTTGTGAATTCAAAACTATTTTGAAACATGATTTGATCGTCTGCTAAAAATACATAATTTGTGTCTTTCCATTCGGATGAGTCTACAAACAATATTCCCTCTTGAATGAATGGTGTATCTACAACAGCCCAATAGGCACTCACATCATAAATATCATCATAATTGATGATGGTATCATCCGTAACCCAGTCACTATTAGAAAGCTTATATCTCTGTAATGATGGTTCGGCATCTAGATTCCATTCAAGCGCTTCCAAATTTTTAAAAGGAGTTGACGAAATCTGAACTGAATCAGAGGAAACTCTCCCTGCTACTGAAAGTGAATCGATATAGGTTCTTTGAGTAAACTGGGATGCATCCTCGGGCTTCATCGAAACAAGATAATCAGGAAAAGTCTTATAAACCATATTTGTAGGATCTTCATTAAACAATGAATAATAATCAGAATATGATTCATAATTGGCCATCAGACTTGGGTTATATCTGAAAAAATTGGCCTCTACGTTATTTTCAAAATTGTAAAAATAATCCTCAACTTGACCTGTTTTATCACCCAAATTATCGTTTCGTAGGGAATTATAAGACTTAGTTGATTTATTTGAACCGGAATCATTATCTTCAAATGAGCAATTAATATTTATAATTGCAAGAATAGCTAATAGAAAAAAATATTTTATTTGCTTTTTCATAGATATATTATTGTGATCCTACTAAGATTTATTAAAAGAATATAACATTATGAATCAGTTTACTAAAAATGTTTATTCAAAAATATACTCAAATTATGACAAAATATAAAAAAACATATATACCAATTCTCTTTTTGATCTCTTTCTTAATTGGTGACCAAGCTAGCCCAAGTCCATTTACCATTTACCAACCTAATGGGGACTCTTTACAAATATACATAAGAGGGAGCCATTTACAATCATGGCATGAGTATAATGGATCAAGTATTACTAAAGATGAGAATAATTGGTGGGTTTATGCTAAAGGCAGAAACAAAGATGGTTTGACTCCATCTGAGTTTAGAATAGGACTAGCTGAAAATCCTTTTGCAGGCTTAAATATTAGACCAATCAGGAGAGAGTTACCTGATTATTCTCCAACTCCCAACTTAAATCAAACAAGATCAGATACATTTAACATTCCATGGGTACTAGTACAATTTCCTGATGCAAGTTCATCGTATATCCCGTCTCAAATCGAACTTTTACTCGATCAACCTGGTTATAGTCATCCCAATTTTGACAATACTGGAAGTTTCCATGACTTTTATAAAGAAATTTCTTATGGTCAATTTTTATCAAAATCTAATGTTTCTGGTTGGATAACCGCACCAAATGGTCATGATTATTATGGATATAACAATGGATATGAACGAGTACGAGAGCTTGTTCGAAATGCTGTAGACCAATTAGAAGAGTCTGGCTTTGACTGGTCCATTTATGACAATGATGGAGATGGATATGTAGATGCTTTAAATATTATCCATCAAGGCCCCGGAGCTGAAGAAGGGATTGAGTCGAATATATGGTCTCATAAGTGGAGCCTTGGGAACTTATCTGTCAGCTATGACAATGTAATAATAAGTAGTTATACAATTAACCCTGAAATTCAAAGTGGGAATATCGTTGCAATTGGTGTTTTAGCGCATGAATTTGGACACGCATTAGGTCTTCCAGACCTATATGACACCGATTATTCATCAACTGGATCTGGTAAATTAGCCCTTATGGCTGGTGGTTCATGGGGTACTACTGGAAATACTCCTTGGTATCCATCGACGATGAATGCTTGGTGTAAAGCTCAACTTGGATGGATTGAAATTGAAGAAATCGGAGAGAGTCAAACCAACATCAATTTAACCAGCTCATACTCAGATAATAAAGTAATTAGAGTAAATCACCCGGCTGCGCCTGAAGAATATTGGTTAATTGAAAATAGGCAAAAAATGGGTTCTGATACTTTAATGCCAACCGCTGGCTTAGCAATTTGGCACATCAACGATGATATTGCAAGTGAATGGAACGTTAATGGTAATGAACCTTATTATGGTGTTGGTCTTGAACAGGCCGATGGACAATTTGCCCTAGAAAATGGAGGCCCTAGCAATGGAGCAGATATCTTTCCTGGTAGTACTGATAATAGAGAGTTCAGTCATTCTTCAGCGCCAAACACTACAAGCTTATACGGACTACCGTCTTTAGTAAGAATCGATGAGATATCAGATTCTCATGAAATCATGTCTTTTAATGTCACATATAGTGAAATAATAATCGCTGAGGCATCAATTAGTAATGGTTCTGGAAATGCTTATAGCTCAGGAAGTCTTGTCCTTAATCTTGATAATGAAATGCCACTAACTGAATTTGAATTTGAATTAGAATTTTCTCCAGCATTTGTAACGATTACTGGAGTGGCTCCATTTAGCAGAACATCTTATGATAGCCTAATAATTATAGGGAACCATGTAACATTAATTAATCCAGTGATCTCAGAAGGTGACGGTGAAATTTTAGAAGTTCAACTATTTAATAATGTAGGGGTAGATGCTCAAATTAATGTCAAATACTCAATGGCCCAAGCTTATACAGAAGATGGAAAGGAAGTTGGAATCACTTTTCAGAATGAGGCAAACTATCAAATTAATTCAGTAGATCAATATTATACAATCCAAACAACTAACGGACTAATTGGAGGAGGTGCATCATATCAAGTGACCTCTATCAATACTGTACCGATTAGTTTAGGTGTTATAAAATTAGAGCACATGCCCAATCTACTTACTCCAAGTGATGAGCCATATGAAGATATTAATGGGAACAACAATTATGATTTAGGAGAACCTTTTAATGATTTAAATCAAAACCAAGAATGGACTCCAATGGTTGAATCCTTGTTGCCTGAAGGGTGGTCATTAGATGTTAATTACAATGGTTCTATACTTACTGTCGGGGCTTCAAACTGGAGTGAGCCAACGCCAATTGGTACCAATAATCTATTCAGTGTGAACTGCATTGTAAGTGAGGAAGCGAATCTAAATGATTTAGTAACAGTTTCAACTGATGTAATCTTACAGGTTGATAAATGGGGGAATAATGGAGTACCGTTCACAAATGGGACAGGAACAATTTTGATTGATGGTACTTTAACGAATGATAATTCTAAAATTTCATCTCAAAAGTTTACCTTAAACAATATTTACCCTAATCCTTTTAACAACTCGACTTTAATCGATTTTGAATTAGGAGAGGAGTATAAAGACGAAATACAAATTACTTTTTTTGATATTAGGGGTCGGGTTGTTGAAACTATAGATAAAAACTCATTAAAAGTTGGATATAACTCTTTGAGCTGGAATGCTAATAATTTGAGTAATGGAATCTATTTTATCGAGTTTAAAGCTGCTGATAAACGCATAATTAACAAACTTACGCTATTGAAATAGCTATCCAGTTCTTTTACTTTTTTTTGAAAGTGTATATAAAGGTTTTTTTTCTCCTTTAATATAATCTTCAGTAATAGTAACTCTTTCTATATTTTTAATGTCTGGAGTCTCATACATGACATCAACTAATACTTCTTCCATTACAGACCTTAATCCTCTTGCTCCTGCTTTTTTTTCATACCCTTTCTGAACAATTAAATTCAACGCACCTTTTTCAAAATCAAGTATAATACCTTCTATCAAAAATAGTTTCTGATATTGCTTAATAAGAGAATTTTTAGGCTCTAAAATGACCCTCAGTAAATCTTTTTCACTAAGCATATTTAATCTTGTTACTACAGGAAGTCTACCGATCAATTCAGGAATAAGGCCAAAAGCGATTAGGTCTTCTTGTTTAACTCCATTGAAGATATCTAAGGCATTAGTCTTTTTTGAAATTTTATCTTCAGATCCAAACCCAATGTCAGAAGAACCTATTCTTTTAGAAATAATACTTTGTAATTCTGAAAATGAACCACCGCAGATGAAAAGAATATCTCTTGTGTTTAAAGGTATAAAACTCTGCTCAGGGTGCTTTCTACCTCCTTTGGGTGGAAGGTTAGCTATTGTACCTTCAACGATTTTCAATAAAGCTTGCTGAACACCTTCACCACTAACATCTCGTGTAATTGATGCACTTGAGTTCTTGCGACCAATTTTATCTATTTCATCAATATATATAATCCCTTTTTCAGCGGCGCTAACATTATAATTTGAAACTTGTAATAAACGTACTAAAATGTTCTCAACATCTTCACCAACATAACCAGCCTCTGTTAAAGTAGTTGCATCTGCAATAGCAAATGGTACGGATAAAAATCGGGCTAAGGTCTGCGCAATAAGGGTTTTACCCGTTCCAGTTGAACCGAGCATTAAAATATTACTTTTATCAATCTCTACACTATCTGTTCCGTATGATTGATGTATTATTCTCTTGTAGTGGTTATAAACCGCGACAGAAATAGATTTTTTTGCATCTTCTTGGCCAACAACGTAATTATCTAAATAGGACTTTATTTTTGAGGGTTTTTGGAGTTTAATATTGTAGCTCGGTTCTGAATATTCAGCTTCATTTTCAAAATTGACCTCAGCAGTTGAATCTTTTTTTATCTTACTCATTTTCGTTTTGTCATGATGGAATCAATGATCCCATAGCTTTTTGCATCTTTAGCAATAAGGTAATTATCTCTTTCAGTATCTTCTTCTATTTTCTTTAGAGTCTGACCAGTATTCTCAGAAAGAATCGTATTCAATTGCTTCTTCATTCTTAGTATCTCATCTGCTTGGATTTTTATATCTGAAGCTTGACCCTGAACACCACCAAGAGGCTGATGAATCATTATTCTAGAGTTTGGCAGGGCAAACCTTTTACCTTTTGTTCCCCCAGCTAATAGAAAAGCTCCCATGCTCGCAGCTTGACCAAGACATATAGTAGAGACAGAAGGTTTTATATACTTCATTGTGTCATAAATACCCATACCAGAAGTAACGACTCCGCCAGGTGAATTGATATATAAATGAATATCTTTTTCAGAGTCTTCCGCTTCTAAAAAAAGTAATTGAGCTATGATTAAAGAGGCAACTGAATCATCAATTGGGGTTCCCAAAAAGATAATGCGCTCTTTAAGTAGCCTCGAATAAATATCAAATGCTCTTTCAGATCGACCTGTTTGTTCAACAACAATAGGAATTACCTGGTTTGATGTTTTATCATCAATGTTCATGATTTGCTCCTCTTAATTCTTTTGTCGCAACAGAAACTTCTTTTATTTTTGCATATTCAATTAAGTGGTCTAATATTTTCTTTTCTAAAAGATCATCTTCAATTCTACTTTTGTTGCTTGGCTTTTTATAAAATTTTCTTATTTCTTTTTCGGATGCTGGAGTCCGTGTTACTAACCTCTCTATTTCAGTTTCTGTATCTTCTTTGGAAACAGAAAGTTTTTCAGTTTCAATTAATTTATTTCTTATAGAATACCATTTCACATTACGCTCGGCAACGGGAAGATAATGCTCTCTTACTTTGGCCTCATCAAGTGGCTCACCTTGGTTTTGCTTCTTAACATCTTCAACTAAATTAGCTAAGTAATTTTGAACCATCGCGGGGGAAAAAGATGGATTTATAAGATCTATTAATGAGTCGGTCAAATCTCTTTCAAACGATGTTTGAGATCTTTCTTCAAAATTAGATTTTATTTTTTTCTGAACATCATTATTTAATTCTTCCACGGTTTTAAGGTTTGGATTAATCAAACTAAGAAATTTTTTATCAACGTCTGGTAAAATTTCTCTTTCAACATTATCAACTGTTAATTCATATTCAGCATCTCCTCCATCTTTACTAACAGGCAAAGTAACTCGAGCTGACTCACCAGGCTTAAGACCTATCATTTTTTCTTTTTGACTATCTGAAAAAGAACCATTTCCAACACGTAAATATTGTTTTTCAAATTTTTTGCCAATGATTGCAACTCCAGAATCATCTAATTTTTGCAATGTACAAATTAAATAGTCTCCTTCAATGGCGCCCTCTTCAACTGTTGAAATTGTAGCGTGAGATTTTCGTAACTGCAAGATAGCATCTTCTAGATCACTATCATCATGTACGTAAGTTGTTTTTTGCACTTTAAGAGCACCTTTTTTTAACTTGGGAAAAGTTATTTCAGGCTCTATTTCAAAGATGGCTTTAAACTTAAAATTTTCATTCATGCGAAAGTGGACATCTTTTATTTCAGCTTTGTTGACAGGCATAACATTTTCTTTCTCAATAGCCATTAAGTAATATTTCTGAAAATTATCATCCATAAAATCTGCTTCTATATTTGGTTGATATTGATTAAGGAGCCTATCTTTAGGAACTTTCCCAGGTCTAAAACCTGGTACTTTTACTTTTTTACTGAACTTTTTTATTGAATTATTAAAATCGGCTTCTAAATCAGACCAAGAAATATCTATGTCAAGCTCTCTTGTGTAATCATTTGTTTTTTTAATATCTATTTTCACGTTTTACCCTAAGATTATTGATGAGTTTAATTTATTTATTATATCACTATTAGAAAGAAGATTAATAACTGGTTGTAAATTTACTGACTAAATAACATATTAACGATTAAGATTATATCCACAACAGTAATTTCTCCATCACTGTTTATGTCAGCAACTAATTCTGTGCAGAGACCTAAAGATTCCGAATTAGAAACTTTATCAGAGACCTTTAATATATCATAAACATCAATTAAGCCGGAGCTATTTAGGTCACCGAGTAACCAATCATTACAAATATCGGTGGGTAAAGCAGAAAAAACATGCCACCCTCCTAATGGATTTTTTTCAATACGCCCAGATGAATCTGCTGCTTGAATATAATAACATATTGAACTCGTATCCACAATTGAAGGAATATACCCTGACCATATACCCTGCTGCTCATTTAAGTTATCAATTTCAAGCCGCTTAAATGACCAATCAACATCGCCTTCCTTTTTAAAAAATACTTTCATCGAATCTGAAAGAATTCCAGTGTTACTCAGCTCCTCTATTTCAATGGTTACCTTATATCCTTCGGCAACCGGCTCTGTTAAATTATTTATAGGATTGTGAATAATTTGTAGCATTTCTAAATCAGGGATACCTTTTGTCCTGCAGTGCAGCGCATCAGTTGATTCCCACGTTCCAGAAAAACCCAAAATTTCATATCCTGGTAATGCATTATTATAAGATTCTATTGCTGCATTATCCCATGAACTACCATTCAACGGAACCAAGACTTTATTGTTTATAATTAATGAATTTGTATATGGCTCGTTTCCAGGTGTCCAAATGCGATAAACCTCCCAAGGCTCATTCCATTTATTTAGAGTATTCATAAAATATGAAGCTGTTTCTTCGATTTGGTTAAACTGAGGGTGAGATTCAGGAACATCTCTTATTAGTACTTTTGTGGGGCTTAAATACTTCCCCCAACAATCTATATGATCTATGTAAGTATTGTTCGGGTCGTTTATAACATGATAATTATCAATACCATAATAAGAATTCATTAAATCTAAAATTTGCTCATTTGTATTAAGATTTTCTTCAAATACTAAATCAGATGAGGCTGAAGTACCTAAACCATCCGTCATATAATTCCCTCCAGCATGTATAATATCACTTGCATAATAAGGTACATTTAGGTGCTCAGATATTTTTAAGGGAGCTTGGTTATCATTTATACGTGGCCTATTGTATGTAAAATCAACTACAGACATTTTATTTTCACCATTTACGACCCACCAAGGACCATAATCTCTAGTCCAATAACTATCTGTTTCTCCAAGAATAAGGTCAATATTACTTGCATCTACACCTGCATTAATTAACGCATTTTGTGCTGCATTTTGCTGATTATTTGAAACTAAACAGAAAATCTTCACATCTTCTGCTATTTCTACAATTAAATCAATTGGTATACCAAAGGGATATCTAATTAATACACCTTGCATTTTTTCATATTCAGCGATATTTCTTATAGGCCCAATGGGTGGGTCTGTTTCCCTAGCCATCAAGGGAATTTCATGAATACGCGACATTTCTTCATTCGTCAAACCAATTGGAAGCTCTTCCGAAAAAAGTAAAGGTAAACAAAATAGTATATATAATGATTTCATTGATCGACAGAGATTATATTCAATGTCTAGAGTGAACAAAGCAATATAGTTATTACTGTCTCAGACGGTAAGTTGCTCCTTCCATCGTCTTTAAAAATTTTTCCAATTGGTTTTCAGTGTGAAATAATTCATCAATAGAAACAAAAACATCGCTGGAGTATTCTATTTCATCGTAATCTCTTAGAAAATTTGATTCTAGCTTCAGGACAAGGTCTCTTACCACCATTGGCGGGACTTCTTTATTACGCATAAAATTAATTTGCAAGTTGAGCTGGCCAATAGAAGTCATGTGAAATAATGGAAGGGGACCAACATCTGTATTACAGCGGTAAGTAAGTGTACCGTGATCGGAACCTCTTCCCCAAGTTATATCGTCTGCATGTTTCTCGGCGAATTCAATGATCGCAACACCAACTTTTGCAACTTCTCGATTACACTCTTCTCTTAGATGATCAATAAATAGTTTTTTATCCCAATTAGACATTTGGTAATCCTTGTAAAGTATTATTAAAGCTGAATTATTAGGGTGAAGTTTACTTGTTTTTACAAGCCAATGAAAGCATAGTATCGATTGAAGCGCGGGTGCAAAAGATAAAAAGAGTCACCTAGACAAACTCAATTGATCTTGAAATCATGACTTACATATCCAGGGATTGAGATCAAAACTTGGTCATCTTTTTCCAGATCGCCAACACCATCAGGTGTTCCAGTAAATATGAGATCACCCGCCTTTAATTCGATTTCTTTTGTGAGTTCGCACATAATCTCACCAGGGTTCCAAATCATATCAGAGCATTTACCTTTTTGCTTTATATTGTCATTTACATACAATTCTAACTCAAGAGTGTTTAAATCAGTGTTTGGATTAAGAAGAACAATTTCAGAAATAACTGAGCTTCCTTGAAAATTTTTCCCTCGGAACCAAGGTTTTCCACTCAATTTTGCTTTTTTTTGAATATCTCTTCTTGTTAGATCCACTCCAACAGAGAAACCATAGATCGAAGACTCCTCTCCAACGGCTATAACCAGCTCGACTTCATGTTGTAAGCTGCTAGTACCTTTAGGATATTCTATAATTTCACGAGCTATTGTCCATGCTGCTTTCGAAAAAAAAAATGGTGGAACGCGTTTATCTTCCCCCATTTCAATGGCATGGGCAACATAATTTCTACCGACACAGTAAATAGAACCAACCGGGAAATTTTTTCCTTCATCTTTTACAGGAATGGTTATTGGAGCTTTTTCAGTAAACATATAAGTAAATTAAATCTTTTTATTGGACCTGAAGTTCTTTCTAAACAGCCACGTCTTTTGGTGAATATTTCATTAAATAATCAGATGCACTGAGCGCTGCTTTTGCGCCCTCACCCATCGAAATAATTATTTGTTTAAATGGAACTGTAGTGACATCACCACATGCAAAAATACCTTCCTCAGAAGTTTCACCATGCTCATTAATTATGATTTCACCATGCTTATTTAATTTAATCACATCTTTCATAAATTGACTGTTAGGGATTAATCCAATTTGGATAAAAACTCCATCTAAATTGATTAAGCTAATCTTATTTGTAGTACGGTTTTTATATTCAAGCCCAGTCACTCTGCTATCAGTGGATAATATTTTTTTAGTTTGTACATTCGAAAGAATTTGTATGTTATCTTTCTTTTCTGCCTGATCAATTAATATTTTATCCGCTTTTAGATCTGGCATAAATTCTAAAACGGTAACTTTTTTAACAATCCCAGATAAGTCTAAAGCTGCTTCTATACCGGAATTACCTCCACCAATAACCGCTACATCTTTTCCTTTAAAGAATGGACCATCACAATGCGGGCAGTAAGCCACACCGTTCCCAATGTTCTCTTTCTCTCCAGGAACGCCTAATTCTCTCCACTTCGCACCAGTTGCTATAATTAATGTTTTTGCTTCTATGATCTCTCCCGATGAAAGGGTTATTTTTTTGATAGCTCCTTGACGTAAATCTGTAACTCTTAAATGTTCTTTTAGAGTAACATCATAGTCGCTTAGGTGAGATTTCATATCAACTGTTAACTTATCTCCAGTAGTGTTTGATACTGAAATTAAATTTTCAATTCCCATTGTTTCCTTCACTTGTCCGCCTATTTTTTCCGCAATTAATGCTACAGAAAGACCTTTCCTAGCAATATAAATCGCGGCACTTATACCAGCGGGACCACCACCAACTATAGCGACGTCTTGTAGTGGAAGTGATTTACTTAATTGAGGCTTCAGGTAAGGATAGAGTTCTTCTAATTTTGAAACTAATTTTGCAATATCCGATTTACCTGAAGCAAAAACTTCACCATTAAGATATACGCACGGCACACCCTGTATATCTCTTTCTTTCATTAAATCCGGATAAAGACCTCCATCTATCATTTCATTGCTAATCTTTGGACTGATGATCGAGAACTGGTTTAATGCCTGAACCACATCTGGGCAGTTATGACAACTTAAGCTAACAACTGTTTCAAACCTTAACTCTTCTTTAACATTGGAAAGCATATCTTTGATTGATTGATCTAATTTGATTTCCGAACCACCTGAATGAAGGATTGCCAAGATAAGAGAATTGAATTCATGCCCACTAGGAATGCCTGAAAATGATATACCATTAAGACCTTCATTCGATTCTAGAAAAAAAGTCAATGGACTGCGTGCACCTTTCTTAAAATCTCGCTCTAAAAAAAGAAGTTTTTCTGAGACACCACAAATTTGGTTTAGAAAACTCGCTAGTTCGGCACGCTTGGAGTGCTCACCAGTTTGAAGAACAAGTGAAACCTTGTTTTTCAAACTGGCGGTGTACTTAGTTAGGGCTTCTAATATATCCTTGGATATTGGAGTACTGCTCATTCAAATAAATCTATTATATTTTACCAGATAGATCTAGCGAAGGCGTTAATGTATCCTCACCTTCTTTCCATTTTGCAGGACATACTTCATCTGGATTATTATGAACATATTGTGCAGCCTTAACTTTTCTCAATAAGTCGGAAGCGTCTCTTCCAATTCCTTCTGAAGTAACTTCCATAGCTTGTATTACACCATTTGGGTCAACAATAAAAGTTGCCCTATCTGCGCGTCCTTCACCTTCTCTCAAAACCTGAAAGTTGTTGGAGAGGTGAAACTGATCATCACTCAACATTGTGTATTTAATGTTCGATATAGCGTCAGATGATTCATGCCATGCTTTATGTGTCCAATGACTGTCCGTCGAAACTGAGAAAAGTTCAACTCCCATTTCATTAAATTGCTCATGATGGTCTGCTAGATCAGCCAACTCAGTAGGACATACAAAAGTAAAATCTGCAGGATAAAAGAAAAATACTGCCCACTTACCCTCGATATCTTTTTCAGTTACAGTTAAAAAATCTTCTTCACCTGGCTTGTAAGCGCTTGCTTTGAATGGGTGAATCGATTTGTTAATTAATGACATTTACTACTCCTTTTTTTGTTTTTTATTATAATGTTTATCACATACGCCTGTGAAAATCATATCGATATATTCCACATCAAAATTAAAAATCTGTTTAACAGATTTTTCAACTTTGATGTCGGGTAACTCGACATCAATAAACTTTTCGCAGACTCTACATTTTAAATGATGGTGAGGTTTCTTATTCCAGTCATATCTTGCAATCGGCCCATCATAAATAGTTTTTATACTTCCAACCTCTTCTAACTTTTTTAAATTCCTATAAACTGTTCCCAAACTAATAGCAGGCATAACTTTTTTCACTTTATTATACACCCATTCTGCTGAAGGATGACTATTTGTGGAATATAGGATCTCTTTTATTAGTTCTCTTTGATGGCTAAATCGCATGTAGTAAATATATTAATAAATAGTAATGATTCCTATTACTATTTAAAATCTTTTAATTTTTACAGTATTAATTGGTAATTTTAACAAATTAATTAATCTACAATCAAAAGGAAAAAGTAATGTTAAAAGTAAATGATCAAGCACCCAAGTTCGCCCTAAAGAATACCAAAAAAGAGGATGTGTCTCTATCAGACTTGAGTAATAAAACTGTTGTTTTAGCATTCTACCCTGGAGCATTTACAGGAGTTTGTGATACTGAAATGTGCACCTTACAGGATAATCTAAAATCATTCAACGAACTAAATGCGACAGTTTTAGGCATTAGTGTAGATTCCCCTTGGGCAAACGGAAGCTTTGCAAAACAATATAATTTAGAATTTGACTTATTATCTGATGTTAATCGAGAAGTAAGCAAGAGCTATGGTGTTGTCTTTAATGGTTTAGGAGGAATTGAAGGGTATACTTGCTCAAACAGAGCTGTCTTTATCATCAAAGACCAGAAAGTCACTTATCAATGGATAGCGCCAAACCCTGGGGTTGAGCCTAACTATGATGAAATCAAAAGCTTTTTAGCCAATCTCTAAAATTTTCGAACAGAGCCTCTTTTTTGCAGAGGCTCTGTTCGAAGAAGTCTATCATTATTTCAAATATAAAAATATTCACAAAAGACGATAAGCTAGATAGAGTAAAAGACTACTTTTTAAATGAAAAAAAACCATTTGTAGTAAGAAATTCAATAAAAAATAATATCAATTTAGATTTTTTAAATAAAAAATTTAAAGACTTGGATGTTTTATCATTAAATCCGAAATCTGAAAAAGAAAAATTAAAATTTCAAGATCTAGTTAAAAAAGTTAAAAACGGTGAAAAATACAGACTAAGAGCTAATACTAAAATTGGGAATAAACTTTCAAGGTACATTGACACTTCTCTTTTAGAAAGTTTAAAAGGGAATGTATTCAGACCCTTTGACTACCTATTATCTTTTGGTAAAACTTCTAGGCAAAAGACATTATTTTTGAGCACTAAAAACTGCACTTTCACAAAACATGCACACATTATTTCAGGGCTTATACTTCATTTGGAAGGTGAAAAAACTTGGTATATCTCTAAAAAACGAGAAAAATTTTCAGATATAAAATATAAGAGATTACTTCACCCAAATCCGCTTTACGTAACAGAAAAAAATGTAAAAAACGAATCAGCCATTATTTTAAAACCTGGAGACGTTCTTTATATGCCTGCTTATTGGTTTCATTATACTGTTTCACATAATGTAAATATAAGTTATAGTCATTTTTTTACTGAGCCAATTGGCTATTATTTAAAAAATAGCTTTCTAATGTTTTTTTTTCAAGCTTTAACAAATCCTTTTTATGCAATTATTAAAGCAATAAAAAAAGAACCTGAAGAACATATCTTTGATAAACATGATATATTAGACAATTGTAATAAAATATCGGATATAGAGGAACGAAAAAATGCAATTAATTTTTTTCGAAAGAGTGATTTTTCTTAAAAATATTTTCCTTCATTGCTTTTTATTATACCTCTTCCAACAACGCCTAAAAGAACAAGAAAACCTCCAAAAATCGCTTTAGCTGTCATTAATTCTCCCAAGATTAAAAATGCTAATAATGGATTAATAATTGGTTCAATCACTGGATAAATTATAGCATCCAGTGCGGTTACATGCTTTATAGCCGTACTATAAAGTATATACGAAAACCCCAATTGAACTATACCAAGAAAAATTAAAAGAGACCATGATTCAAGACTACTCGATGAGCCATTAAAATAACTGGGAGAACAAATAAAAAAAGTCAGAAAATTTCCAATAAGAACTGAATGAATTGGGTTTTGATTTTTTTCTTTTCGCATACAGATAGTTAACCCCGCAAAACCAACTCCGGATAAGAAAGCCATCAGCTTACCTTGTAATTGATCAGCAGAAATTTCTTCAAGAAAAAAGAAACATAAGCCACTAAAAATCACAATTATTGCTAGCCAGTCTACTTTTGAAGATTTTTCTTTTAGAAAATAAAAACCAAATAAAGCCACATAGATCGGCGCAGCATATTGTATCAAAATCACATTTCCCGCTGAGGTCATTTTATTCCCAAGTACAAAACAAACAACCATTAAGACATAAAAAAAGGCGCCAAGCTTCGTGTAATAATTAAATGTAAACGATTTTGGCTTCGCAAAAAAATATAATACGATGAAAGCAATTCCGCTTCTAATACCTGCTATAGCGAATGGAGACCATGGAATTAACTTTATTATGAAGCCTCCGGTGCTCCAAATAACACCAGTCATTAATAATAATGTTATTGCATTATTTCTTTTCAAACTTAATCCTGAAAATTTTAAATAAGCCTCAATTTAACATTTAGCTTTGATAATAATTAGAATGATTAATACTATATAATTTTTTTATTCTCTTTTTTTAAAATTAGTTAGTTAAAGATCGCTCAATTTTTTTAATTTTAACATATATAAAATATTAATTAACAACAAAAATAGTGAGGATTATGATGAAAAACATAAAAGCGTCTGCGCATTGTGATGGACCTTGTGGGATATATGACCCCTCTAGTGCTAGGATTGCAGGAGAAGCTGTAGTTTCAATGACTAATAAAATGTTAGGACTAAAATGCCCTGAAGTTGAAAATGCAGATGCAATGGCAAGCTATCTAAACACTATGGGTCGGTACACAACAATTAAAGAAGAAGAAGCTCAAAGATGTAAGGATGAACTACTTATATTGTGGACAGATTACTTCAAACCCCAACATTTAGAATCTTATCCTGACCTGCATGAAATCTTTTGGAATGCTGCAAAATTATGTAGCTCTTGTAAAGTTGAAGTTTCTGTTCAGCATTGTGGGGAACTAATGGAAGCTATCGAAAAAATACATAATATTTTTTGGTCTACAAAAAATCGAGAGGTTGCCTGGTATACTGCTGGATAGCCTAGAACATAACATACGTGTTGAAATAATTGGAGACAGTATGTTACCAACATTTCTTAATGGTGAGACTCGAATTTTCCAATTAATTCAAAATATAGAACTAAATGTTGGAGATATCGTTTTAGCAAAACATCCCTTCAAGAAGAACATTAAAATTGTAAAACGAATTACCAAAATTAATAAATCTAGCAGTGTTTTTTTGGAGGGAGATAATCCTTCCCTAAATGAGACTTCAGATAGTAGGTCATTCGGTTACGTAAAAAAAAAAGATATAATAGCTAAATTAAAGGATGCGTTATGAATAAATATTTACCTTACCAAGTTAGTGGATTTAATGCCTTAATACTTATTGGCATTGGAGCTTATGGCTATTTCCAGTCTCAAACACCGTCACCAACAGCTTTTATCCCCGTAGTATTTGGGGTTTTATTACTAGCTATGAATAGTGGTATTAAATCGGAAAATAAGATTATTGCTCATATTGCTGTTACCGCTACTCTTCTGATACTGATAGGTCTACTCATGCCACTCAAAAGCGCATTAGGAAAAAGCGATGTCGGTGCTATTATTAGAGTTTCTCTTATGCTCTTGACAACAATTCTAGCTCTAGTATCTTTCATTCAAAGCTTTATAAAAGCTCGAAAAGAAAGAGAAAGTTAGTATTAATCAATTAAGCATCAGGATATGGGAAAAGTTTTTCTAGACCTGTTACTTTTCCAAAATGATCCTTATAAACGATATGCGATCTATCAAACTGAGTATATGAATCAATTCCCGAAGCTGCAGCTAATGAATGAAGTCCATTTCTTAAAGTGATAATATAATTTAGTACTCTCCATTTTTTTTCGTCTACTACCAAGGCCTTTTGATGATCTGCATCAGTGGTTGCTACACCGACAGGACATTTATTTGTATGACATTTTTGTGCACCTATACATCCAACTGAAATCATCATTCCTCTAGCTATATTAACTAAATCTGCTCCACTAGCTAGGGCTATTGCAATTTTATCTGGACTGAATAATTTTCCACTTGCAAAAAGCTTTACTTTTTTTCTAACACCAAATTTTCTCAGTGCATTATCACAATAAATAATTCCCGATTTGATAGGCATACCCATACTATCAGCCATTTCTTGGTAGGTCGCTCCAGATCCACCCTCTCCTCCATCAACCGTTATAAAATCAGGTCCTTGGCCTGTTGAAGACATAAACTCAGCTAGTTCATCTGCGCTATCAGATCCGCCCATGACAATTTTTATTCCTACAGGTTTTCCACCTTCGTCTCTGAGTCTTTCGATGAAATCAAACAAGGATGGTAGGTCATTAAATTGTTTATGCCTATTTGGTGAGTCCACTGTTTTCCAAGGCTCAACCCCACGAATAGAAGCAATCTCTTCGTTTACTTTACTTCCCTCCACATGACCACCTCTTATTTTTGCGCCCTGTGCTAGTTTAATTTCAAAACACGCGACTTGCGGATTTTTTGCCTTTTCTTTGAATTTTTCCCAACTAAAAGTTCCATCAACATTCCGGACTCCAAATATTCCAGAACCAATTTGCATTATTACATCTCCACCACCTTCCGTATGGTATGGTGCAAGACCTCCTTCTCCAGTATGCACCCACGAACCTGTTGCCATACCTAGACCATGACTTAAGGAACTAATTGCATTCTCGCCTAAGGCTCCATAGCTCATAGCACTCATACCAACTGGACCCTTTACTTTCCAAGGAATTTTACAATCTGGACCGATTATAATTGCATCTTCATCTGGTAAGGTCCACGGAGAGACCTCGACCTTTTCAAGGTGCTCTGTTCTTGAAAATAAACCTTCAGTTCCAACATATCGCTTTGTAGATATTTTAGGTAATGTATCCACTTTCATTTCTTCTTTTTGTTTTGGAAACATTGAATTTTTAATATAAAGGCCCGGTTTGTCAAAATCGCGTTTAGAACCAAAACCAATCACTGTTTTTAAATATTTCCCTTGAATGACAATGTTTGAAAAGTCAGTTCTGCTGAAAGGTCGCCCCTCATCATCTCCATCAAAAAGATATTGTCTAAATTCAGGGCCTAACATTTCCAACAAATATCTAACCCTCCCAAGTAGTGGGAAATTCCTAAGAATTGAGTGCTGACTCTGGTTTTTATCTTTAAAATACCAAAATAAAAATAATATTGGTGGGACAGATATCATTGTTAACATCAATCCTATTAAAATATTTATTCCAATTTTTTCCATCATATTTCTTTCCTTCTTTTGTTATCCTTCTTGAAAAAACTCCATAAAATATTAAGCTAATAAAAGCTTTATTTTACAATTAAAACAGGGCACGTCGATTTCTCTACAACACCTAAAGGCTTACTACCTACAAAAAACTTAGCTAGTGGTGATTGAGTAGAAGCACCCATTATGATGATGTGATCATCTCCAGCCGTATTTATAATATTATCTACAGGATCACCTATTTTTAGTAAAACTTCTGTATCAATAGAACATCTGCGTAGCATTTTTCTTGCTTTCTTAATGGCATTATTATAACCCTCTCTCAGATGCCCATCTTTACTAATATTAATCAAGTCTACTTTGATTTTAAATGCTTGCGCTACGCGCACTCCATACTTTACCGCATTTGCTGTACCAGGAGAATCATCTACAGCTAATAAAATGCGATAGTTTTTATCTAGATTAAAACTATTTACAATAAGAATTGAGCTTTCAATATACTGTATAAAGTCATGAGCAAGGCTTCTTTTAGAACTCCCACCTATTATAGTTAATCCATATTCATATGCTTTAACTTCATCTCGTAATTCAGTCACTATATCACCATTACGAAGAATAAGACTTAGTTTCTCAATATTCGCCCCTTTTAAATATACTTCCGTTCTATTTGAGGCATTTTCTGTAACTATTTTATTTTTAAAAACTTCTTCTTCTGAATCATTATCTATAAAGCTATTTTTAACAAGATAATGATAAGCCCACTCCAACACATCTACGCCAGGTCTATCAATATTCCATGTATCCATTAATTCATTGGTAATATTGATGTCCTTTATACTCAACTCATTTATTTTTTCCCCAACATCTAAAATAGTTGTGGAAGCATTCAACGCGCGAGCAATGTTCATACCAACATCTAATGTTGGACCTGAATATTCTTTACTACTTATTGCAATTAATATTTTCATGATATCATTGGCCAATAAAATTTAGATACTAAAAGGAGTAAAATGATGGAAATGACAAAAATTTTCCAACCTGCTTTGAGATAATCACTTGAGTTTATAAGACCTGTTGAATGTATAATCATACAGGTAGGCGATGCAACAACTGTTAGATAGGAAAAGGCAGAAGCAATTGATGTCATAATACCAATAGTAATGGGATTTCCTCCCATATCTAAGACTATTGGACCTAAAACTGCAACTGTAGCAGCATTACTTAATAAGTTTGTCAACAAACCTGTTATTACCACAGAGGTGAACCAACGGACGATAACTATATCTTTAAATACAATCTGTAAATAATTTAATGTTTGATCCGCAACCCACAATGCAGCTCCTGTTTCTTTCATTTGGATACCTAAAGAAATAGCTGCTCCAAAAAGTAATATTACAGCCCAATTTGTATTTTTATTTATCTGTTGCCAATCAATAAGCCCAAATGATAAATACAAAAAGACACCACTTAAAGCGACAATACCAAGTCCAATAAATGGGCTTAAGAAGACCCATCCTAAAAAAGTGGTAAATAATATTATTATTGCAAGAATTTGATCAGATGTCAACTTACCGTTTTTTGCAACTTTTACTTTTAATTTTCTTACGGAAGAGTCCATTATTTTCTGTGTTGGTGTAAATGTATACCAAAGAATTAATGAGGCAAAAGGTATTTCAATCAATAGCAAAGGATATGTGTATTTCATCCAATCTAGATATGAAATAGTACCCATACCAAATTCTGTAAGATAGCCTATCATTATGACATTTCGACCACCGCCAGAAGGCGTCCCAATGGAACCGATAGAACAACCGTAAGCAATAGAAAAAAGTAATAGAGTGGAAAGGTTTGTTGTTTTTTTTGCACTTAATCCAGTATTTCGAATCAAAGCTAATGCTACTGGTAGCATCATTGCTCCAACCGTATGCTCTCCTATAAAAGAAGAAAGAATGGCAGAAATAAACAGGAACCCAGAAGCAATTCTCCATGTTTTATTACCTGTTAGATTTATAACTATAAGAGCTAACCTTTTATCTAAACCCTGAGAAACAATAGCAACTGCAAGCATCAAAGAGCCCATAATAAAAAAAACTGCATCACTCATAAATGAAGAAGCAACTTCGTCAGCTGAAGCAATACCTAAAATTACTTGCATGATTAATATTAGAATTGCTACTGCCGGAAAAGGTATTGATTCGCTTATTATGAGTATCAGTGTGACTAAAACAATAATTAACGTTCTGTGACCCGCGTAGCTCAAACCATCAGGCGAGGGGAAGTAAAATAAGGAGAGACTGAGCAGGAATGCCAAGATGAGCCATTTTTTACGTGTAACCCAGAAAAGAACATTTGATACGGTTCTTGTTGAAAATCCTAACATAGATAGTTAGAATTTATAGACTAAAACTACTTTTTTTGTATAATAGATATCTAAGTGCTTAACTCATTTTTAAGATTATTTTTTGACAAGTAATACATACCTAAACTAAAAATAAGTTCGAATCCAATAAAAATAAATAAATTTTTTGCTACTCCGTCATCGAAGCCATAACTATGAAGACCTACCTGAAGAAGGTTAACACCAAACCAAGCAAGCGCAACAATTATATTATTAAGTGCCATCCCAAGTGCGAAATCAACCGGTTTAGCTAATCCAGAAAGCCTCATATGAATTATCATTAATTGCCAAAGAACAATTAGAAGCGCACCATTCTCTTTAGGATCCCACCCCCAAAATCTCCCCCATGATTGATCCGCCCAAATACCACCTAAGATTGTACCAAAAAGAGTAAAAAATAAGGCAACAAGTGTTACCCCAAACATGCTATTAAATATGCTTTTTAAATAAGCCTTATCATTTGATTTTCTTAATGACTCAACTAGAAATAAATGGCCAATAAATCCCGCAACTAATGAAGCACCATAACCCATAGTAATTGTTGTAACATGAGTTGCAAGCCAAAAATTAGAATTTAAGACTGCCACAAGCATGTTAAGAGTGTCACCATCAGCAGCATAACCAAATCCTATAAAATGGAAAACAGATCCTCCAATAGCACCAATAAAAATACCTAATCCATCTTTTCTAAAATATTCAAGGATGATCGCAAATAATAAAACGATAAATGAAACAAATAGTACAGATTCATATAAGGTTGAAACAGGAGGTCTGTTCATAATTATCATTCTAAGTATAATACCGTAAGAATGTGCAAAAAAACCTATCAATAATAAAGCATAAGATATTCTCCTAGTAAATGTGATTCTTGTCATCCAGTTAAAACCTAATATCATAAAAGAAAGTATATAAAATGCTAAGCTTATGTAGAAAAGATTGGTCTGATTAAGCCACCTTTCTTTTTTTAAGTTATCAATATCAAATAAATTTTTTGGAATTGACTTAAGCGCAACTTCATAGTCAACTAGGGAAGATTTCATAATTATAAAATCATTCTCCATTCGACTGGCTAAATACTGCTGAAGGGCATTGAGAATTTTACTTTGATACTCATTTGGTTTTATTCCATTTAAAATAAATTCAAATGGAGATATCCACTCCTCATGATTTTCACTTATTTCAGAAGGGATTAACTTTAATGATTTGAGGTAACTGATTTCTTCAAATCTCATAATATTAAGACTGAGTTCTAAAAGTTGTTTTTCAAATACAGTTCTTGTATTCGCGGGCTTATCATCAATTAATTTGAGTAGGGATGTCTGTTTTTTTAGACCTGGTAAAACTTGATTGAAGCTATATTTATGATCTGTGCTCCAATCTAAAAATATACTTGAAACGACTTCTGGATTTCTAATATTAAATATTTTCTGATTCTTTCCTTTGGCTGGATCTAGGATAAGATCTAATAACCAATCAGTTGCTGATAAATCTAATTCTGGTATAGATCTCTTTCCATAGAATGCCAATAAATAATTTCGAGCATAAGTATCCAGCGGTTTAATTCTTCCCTCATCTTGAATTGGTATATCTCCAACTGTAAATGAATAAGCACTCTGTAAAGGTATAAGAAAAACTAATATTAAAAGTGTCTTAAAGAATCTCATGCTTTTATAGAGTTATTTTTTTTTATCATTTTTGGTAAGTTTATTATTAGATGCACGAGAAGGCCTATACTCATAATTATACTCGAAATGTACGGAAATAACCTTCCGTAATTTTTAACAACTGCTAAAACAGTAGATTCACTCTTCAACTCTTCAATAAAAGAGGCTTGAAAAAAGGTATAACCCATATGCCGAAGCGGTTCATTCATCTGGATAAGGACTCTCCTTGGTATTTCATTTTCAATTAAATTTATTTCTGAACTAAAACTTTTAGCTACTTGCGTACCGGGGTGCAAAACTTTTTTAAAATCCAAGAGTTCAATCGAAAAGGGTAGATATGTTCTTTCTTTTCTAAATTCTGAAAAAAACTTTTCATTTTTAAAATTAAATATATCTAGATCTTTCTGCCCTAAAAATAATCCATATATTCCATCAGCGTTATTTTTAGAACCTCTTATCCTAAAAATCAAACTAGGCCTATTCTGCGTATTTTCTTTTTCAGGTTCCTTTGGAAGTAAAACAAACTGTTTTAAAAATCCTTTATAAACAGAATCTACCTCTGTGATTCGATTTTGAATTCTAGTATTCTTAATTCTGCTAATAATATCTATTTCTAAACCTAATTTATCATATGAAATGGTGTTCCCTTCGACTAGTAGTTCCTCATCAAATACAGTGTATTCCAAACTATCCTGAAGCGATAAGTTAACGAAGCATAATTCCATTCTATGGTAATCATCTGTATAATCTACTTTCCCGCCCTCTTCTATAACCATGTTGCCTTCTGAACTAAATATGGCCGTGACACCTCCACCTAACAAAAGCAAAAGTCCACCAATATGGAGAATGATAACACCGATTTTCTTAATTTTCCATAATGTTTTTCTGAACAAGCTTGAGCTTAAATTTAAAGTCATTAAAAGTAGAGTGACTCTACCACCTGGAAGCGGGATATAATCATAAAACAAAAAAATATATGAAGAAAAGTATTTCATTTGAGATGCATATAGACCTATGTCTTTTTGCGCTAAAGTTCCAAAAAAAACAAGAATCATTAACCATAATACGGTATAAACAAATATTTTAGGACTACTTATAAAATTATATAAAAATTTAAGCATTATTTAATATATCCGATAGAATCGCAAAAATCTATAAATTGATTACGTGTGGTTTTTAAACTCGCACTATTAATAGAAAGTTTCACAAAAAGAGTTGTTTCTTTCAGTTTAAAAATCGATGCAATTATAGCTGAATTTGGATTTGAAAAATTAATCAACTCGTATACTTCGTATTTACCAAGTTTTGATAATCTAGATTTAGAAATATTATTAATCTTATCTAAGGAAGAAGGAGGTAAACCAATTTGGTTTTCCCACCTGTTCACATTTGCTTGAATACCTCCACTAGCCCCCGAAAAAGATGTAATTGAAAGGTCTCCTATACCGGTGGATGAGGGAACTTCAAAACTTACAATTCTCATGCTGTGCCCTTGGACTTCCTTCCATTCTTTTGGAGCATCCCATTCAAATTCTGGTTTAGTTTCTGAAATTATTTTTATCTCTTCTTCTTCCTGAGGGATGTGTTTTTTTATCTTATAAACACGTATATGTTCGTCTTTTTCGCATGAGAAAAAAATAACTGAAAGAATTATAATTATATATTGGATATTTAACTTCATGTTTTTTAGTATATTTTTACAAAGAGAATATCGCTCTTTTTTATAATTTGCATCAAAATGTATTTTACAATATGTAATATAATTTGAAACTGTTTTCAATAATTTTTACTAAAAAATTTTGAAATTCAAAATTGATAAAAAAAGTTAATGATTGATATTATTATACAAAAATTGAAAGAATTTGCTAAAGAAGACTTTCCTGTAAAAGAAGTTTCATCTTTTTTGAAAAGTATTGAATTGCAAAATAAAGATATTAAAAAGTATACCTTTAAACTGCAAAATAGATACACCAGAAACCTGATTTATAAAGATATTAACTTTGAATTGATTCTTTTATGCTGGGCACCAAACGTAACTGCTCCAATTCACGGGCATGAAGGTGAAAAATGTTGGGCAAAAGTACTTGATGGAAAACTTGAAATATGTAATTACAAAGAATCTGGTACTCATATAAAATTAATAAGAAAAATTTCTTGTGATCCTGGATATCTTGATGGACCTGCAGATATTCATTCTGTCAAAAACTTAGGGACGAGTTTTGCAACATCACTACATGTTTACGCAAAACCTTATGATGCATGTGATATTTACGGTTCTGATTTAAAAACAGTTGAAAGAGTTAAATTAGGTTACTACAGTGTAAACGGAATGCTTCGATAATCATACTACAAATCTAACTTTTCTATTCTTTTTATATGTCTACCGCCAGAAAAAGGCTCTTTTAGCCAAATTTCAATTATTTTAACTATCTCGTCTTGAGTCATAAATCGTGCGCCTAGTGAAAGAATATTCGCATTATTATGTTCTCTAGATAGCTTAAGGATTTCTAAAGGACCATTGTAAAAAACAGCAGCTCTGCAGCCTTTCACTCTATTAGCCGCCATAGCCTCTCCCTGACCTGAGCCACCCAAAATAATACCTTTGCTTTCATTATCGAGAGAGACTGCAGTCGCGCAGGGGAAGATAAAATCAGGATAATCATCTAAAGCATCATATTCATATGCACCATGATCTGTCACATCATAGTCTTTTTCGATTAAAATATTTCTTATAATATTTTTTAATTCTAATCCTGCATGGTCTGTAGCTAAATGTATTTTCATAATAACTTTTTTAAATGTGCATTTATTTTTTCATAAACGTTTGATGGTGTAAAACCAAATTTTTCCGCTAATACATTACCCGGAGCCGAAGAACCATAATGGTCTAATCCAATATTCAAACCTGTTGGTCCTGTATATTTATGCCAACCCTGAGTAATACCGGCTTCTAATGAGACTTTCAAACAACCTCTTTCAGGTAATAACTCTTCTTTATATTCTTTTGATTGTTCTTCAAATAATTCTAGACAGGGCATACTGATTACACGTGTTTTTCGATCAGGAAATAACTTTGCGCTTTCAATCGCAAGCGAGACCTCTGATCCTGTTGCAATGAAAATAATTTCTGGTTTTCCTTCACAAGTTTTAACAATGTATCCACCTTTACTCACAGAGTATTCTAAACTCTCAAAGTCATGGTCTATCACAGGGACACCTTGCCTGGTAAGTAGCAATGCGCTCGGTGTCGTTTTATCTTTCAAGGATAATTTAAAACAAACAGCTGTTTCATTAGCGTCTGCAGGTCTATAAACATTAAAGTTTGGAATAGACCTTAGGCTCATAGCATGTTCAATTGGTTGATGAGTAGGCCCATCTTCTCCAACATAAAATGAGTCATGTGTAAATTCATGCAATACTCTTATTTTTTGAATTGCCGCAAGCCTTAAGGCTGGTCTTTCATAATCTGAGAATACCAAAAAAGTCCCACCAAATGGAATAAGTCCACCATGTAGAGAAATACCATTCATCATTGAAGCCATAGGAAATTCTCTTACTCCAAAAGGGATATTTCTACCCAACTGATTTTTAGATGTAAAGTCTTGGTGAGTCTTTGCAAAATTCCCTGTATAGTTAGAAGGTTCTAAGTCTGCGGATCCGCCAATTAAGTTGGGCATAGAATCTGCGAATTGATCAAGTGTAAGACCAAAAGCTTTTCTAGTTGCGATTAATTCTCCATCTTTAAACTCTGGGTATTTCATTGGCGGAATTTTATTTTTCAAAACCAGATCTACAAGATCAGAGCTATTACTATTTTCAATAACTTTTAATTTTTCTTTCCATTTGTTTCCATTATCTATAAGAGCCTTAAATCGCCTTTGGAAATATTCTTTTACTTCGTTTGGACAATAAAAATTCTCAGAGGGCAAACCTAATTTCTTTTTTGTTAAAATTATTTCATCCTGAGAAAATGGAGCACCATGCGTATTATGATCTCCTTCAACATTTGCAGCACCTTTAGCCATAACTGTCTTACCTATTATGAGACTTGGTTTTTCAGATGATTGAGCTGATTTGAGAGCTTTTGATATTTCATTATGATCATGGCCATTTATTTCTTGAACATGCCAATTAAACCCATCAAATATTTTAGAATAGTTTGAAGTGTCGGATCTATTGGTATTTCCTGAGATTTGTGCTTCGTTAGCATCATAATAAATAATTAACTTTTTTAATCCCAAGTGCCCAGCTATGGATGCAGAACCAAGAGAAATAGGCTCTTGGAGATCACCATCACTTGCAAGGACATATGTATAATGATCTATAACGGTTCCTGAATTTTTATTATCTTTTTTAAACAACTCATGAAGATAAGCTTCCGCATGTGCCATGCCTGTTCCCATACCAAAACCCTGCCCAAGAGGTCCAGTTGTACATTCGACACCAGATATTTCAACTTCAGGGTGCCCTGGTGTTTTACTATTTAGTTGACGGAAATTTTTCAAATCATCCATTTCCAACCATCCAACCAAATACAGTAAAGAATATTGAATCATAGACATATGACCACCAGACAAAATAAACCTATCTCGGTTAAACCAGTTTTCATCTTCAGGGTTAAAATTAAGAAAATCACTATACAGTATGTACGCAAAATCAGCGCATGACATTGGGCCTCCAGGGTGCCCACTATTTGCTTTTTTAATAGCATCAAGAACTAAACCCTTAATAACAGAAACGGAAAATTTATCTTTTTCTTCTTTTGACCAATTTGAAAAAGACTCTAAATCAGTATATTTCTTCATACATCATCACTTATTTTTATGGTTAAAATTAATCTGCCAACTTATAGAATTCTCTAATGGTTTGAACTGGATCTTCGGATTTAAAGACTTCTGATCCCGCAACTAAAATATTGGCTCCAGAATTTATTACTTCACTTGCATTGTGTAGTTTTACTCCTCCGTCAACTTCGATCAAAACATTTGTCAAACAATTTTCATTCAAATAGTTACGAACTTGCCTAATCCTATCATTAGAACCTTCTATATATCCTTGCCCCCCAAACCCTGGTTCTACAGTCATCAAAAGTATAATGTCAATCTCACTTAAAAATGGATAAATGCGACTTAAAGGTGTTTGCGGTTTAATCGATAATCCGGCTTTACAACCACAGGATTTGATTAAATCTATGATAGAGGCTGGATCTTCTGCTGCTTCTATGTGAAATGTAATACTATCTGCACCCGCGCGTGCAAATGGTTCAACAAGTTTTTCTGGCTGAATAACCATCATGTGTACGTCTAGAAATTTTTCAGTTTTTTTCCTGAGAGCTTTAACAACTAAAGGTCCTACAGTAAGATTTGGAACAAATTGATTATCCATAACATCAATATGCACCCAATCTGCACCACCTTTTTTGCAAATATTTAAAGCGGACTGTAAATCAGAAAAGTCAGCTGAAAGGATTGAAGGAGCAAGTTTAAATTTTTTTTCCATATTTTATATTTAAATTTAAATAAATAAGGTTAAAAATCCTTTACAGATAAATAAAATTTATGACTTTAACTAAATCAGGATGAAGACTCAATGAAACAGGACAAGCTTTTGCTGCTCGCTCAAATTTAGCTCTTTCTTTTTTTAAAATTTTTTTATTAAAAAAGATTGTCACCTTTATCTCACTAATACTCCTTGGTTCACTACCCATTCTTTTTTCTACTTCAGCATAAGTTCCATTTAAATTTTGGTTTGACCTTTTTGCGATAATACCCATTATAGTTAAGATGCACCCGGCTAAAGCAGTTGCAACTAAATCCGTTGGAGAAAAAGCTTCTCCTTTTCCTTGATTATCCTTCGGTGCATCTGTGACAATTATATTCCCTGAAGATATATGAACCGCTTCGGTTCTCAATTCACCCTCATAGACAACTTTTGATATCATTTTCTTGCCTTATTATTATTATTTTTTCGAATAGGACTAAGTTTGTTTATTATTTCTTTATCCCTAATTGATTCAGATATTTTACCCGAAATAAAATCTTTAATTATTCCTGATTGGATTTCACCTCTGCGATAAACTTCAGAATATGGTATTTCATTAAATGAAACCATAGAGTACCTTGGAATAAACCTCTCTGGAAACTTATCTTCTAAAAACAATTCTAATTCTCTATGCTTTTTGTATTCTGAATTGTTAACAGAGTCTCTCATCTCTATATAGTTTTCAAGAGCCATATCTGCTATTGCATAACCATTTGGAACATGTTCAGTACCAAAAGCTTTGAACGCAGAACCTAAATCCAAACCATTTTCATCAATCAGATCATTTATAACAGTACAATCTTGAAAAGAAGCATTCATACCTTGACCAAAAAATGGAACAATCGCATGTGCAGCATCTCCCATGATAATTGCTAAATCTTTGTAATTCCATTTTTCACAATAAATAGACGAAAGTTTCCCTACTGGATTAGAGATAAAATCTTTAACTAAGTTAGGGATTAAAGCAATGGTATCCGGAAATTCAGTTTTAAAAAAATTTAAAATTTCTTTCGAAGTATTAATTTTCTCAAAACTATTACTTCCCTTTAATGGTGCAAAAAGAGTACAGGTAAAAGTTTTATCTGTATTTGGCAATGCAATTAGCATAAATTTTCCTCTAGGCCAAATATGAAGTGAGTCTGGCTCCATGAGATAATTTCCACTTTCTGAAACCGGAATAGTTAACTCTTTATATCCATGGCCAAGTTGATCGCTTCTGAACTTCAAATCCGTTTGCTTCAAAATACAATTTCGAAGCATCGAGTTGAAACCATCAGCTCCAATTATTCTGTTAAAATTAACTTTTTTCTTTCCAAAAAAAATTGTTTTCTGTTCAAAGTCAACATCGCTTAGTTTATGATTAAATGACATTGTAATATTTTTTTTGTTTTCTACATGATTTAGTAATGAAATATTTAAAAATGAACGTGAAATAGAATAAATAACTTCTTTTTGATTTTTTCCATATAATTGTAATGACTTTTCACCGTCCATACTGTGAATCATTCGACCTTTCATTGGAATAAGGTTTTTCTTAATATTATCAAATAGCCCAATGTCTTTTAATGCTTTAATTCCTCTGGCAGACAAAGCAAGATTAATAGATCTCCCAGATTGATCTAAGTTTTTTCTCATATCTACCCGGCTTTCATAAAGGTCTACGTTAAGCCCTTTTTCAGACAAGTAGGTCGCCATTAGAGGTCCCGATAATCCAGCACCAATTATAGTGATATCAAAATTTTTCATTTATAAACGCTTTTTATTAGCATAATTGCTCTATATACCTCTTCATAACTATTAAATAACGGATGAGGAGCCAAACGAATTACATTAGGCTCACGCCAATCACAAATAAGACCTTTTTGAATAATATCATTAAATAACGATTTACCATTTTTAACTTTAATTGATATTTGAGAACCTTTTTTTTCTGGTGTTACAATTATTATTTCTGGAAGAAAAGTATTTAATAAAAACTCAAGATATGCCGTAAGCCGAATTCCTTTTTTTCGAACTTTTTCCATACTTGCAGAATCATATAAATTCATTGAGGCAATCAGAGGAGCCATTCCCATTATTGGAGCATTACTTATTTGCCAGCCTTCAGCTGTTTTGATAGGATTAAACTTTAGAGGCATTTCAAATCGATCTTTTTTATTATGCCCCCACCACCCAGTGAACCGTGGCCCCGTCCAATTATGATGATTTTCATGTACAAAGATACCAGAAGGAGACCCTGGACCGGCGCATAGATATTTATATGTACACCAAGAAGCAAAATCAACACCCCATTTATGCAAGAATAGTTCGACATTTCCTGCACAATGCGCTAAATTGAAACCGACTGTCACACCATACTTTTTTGCCGATTTTGTAATTGATTTCATATCAAAAAGCTGTCCAGAGAAGTAATTAATTCCTCCTAAATATATTAGAGCTGTTTCGGAGCCATTTTTTTTTAAAATATTTAATATTTCTTCATCGTCTATGACTTCTTTTCCTTTAATAGGTTCAATTTCAATTAGTGCATCTTTTTTATCATAGCCATGAAACTCTAATTGACTTTCAACCGCATACTGATCAGAGGGAAAAGCACCTTTTTCTATAATTATTTTATATCGATTTTTTTTTGGCCTATAGAATGAGACAAGTAATAAATGAATATTGACAGTTAATGCATTCATTATTACAACTTCTGAAGCTTTTGCTCCAACAACACTTGCTGAAGAATTCGTTAACCTTTCATGATAATTTATCCAACGATCCTCTTGACCAAGTACGCCTTTTTCTTGCCAGACTTCTAATTCCTTTTTTAATACTTCCGGAACTGCCTTAGGCTGTAAGCCTAGAGAGTTTCCACAAAAATAAATTAGATTTTCCTTATTTTTGTTTTTTGGAATATAAAACTTCTCTCGAAAATGCTTGAGTTGATCTTTAATATCTTCTTTCTTTGCAAAAGACTTGTTTGAATCAAATTTCATTTAAAATATTTTTTTTCAAGGTTTAACCAGTCTAATGCATTTTTGTAAAGGATATTATTTTTAATTTCTTCGCTTAGATCTGACTTTTCTACCAAATTTCCTGGCGTGGACTCACCTAAAGGGAAAGGGTAATCTGAACCTAGAGCAATACTCTTACTACCTATCTTTTTTATGAGAAAATCCAGCGCATCCTGATCATGGACAAGTGAATCAACCCAAAATTTACCTAGATATTCACTTGGGTCAATATTATTATCTACAGCACATAAATCAGGCCTTACATCATAACCATGTTTAATTCTACCAAATGTTGCAGGAAAAGAACCACCGCCATGAGCAAAAGCAACTCTTAAGTTCGGAAGACGTTCAAAAACACCTCCAAAAATCAGGGAACAAATAGCACGTGATGTTTCAGCAGGCATTCCTACCAACCAAGGTAACCAGTATTGTTCTATTTGATCACGTCCAAGAATGTCCCATGGATGAATAAAAATAGCTGCTCCTAAGTCGGATGCGGCTTCAAAGACAGGAAATAAAGACGGGTCATTAAGGTTTTTCCCATTTATGTTTGAACCAATTTGCACACCTTGAAGTCCCAACTGTTTAATACATCTTTCTAATTCCCAAATAGCTATTTCTGGGTTTTGCATGGGTAAGGTTCCAAGTCCAATAAAACGTTTTGGACTTTGACCAACAACTTTTGCAATGTTATCATTTAAAATTTTTGATAATACTAATGCATCATTTGCTTTTGCCCAATAGCTAAACATTATTGGGACGGTAGATAAGACTTGAACGTCTACATCATCTCTATCACATTCTTTTAACCTAATATTTGGATCCCAACAATTCGAACCAACAACTCTGAAAACTTCTTCACCCTTCTTCATTTTAGCCGATCCAGGGTGATGATGATCAAGAGAGACCCAGCCTTCATAACCAAATTCCTCTTTTAAGTTTGGCCAATTTTCTGGGAGAATATGTGTGTGAATATCTATTTTCATTATTTATCTATAGGTTCTTGAATTTCTCCACAAGATTCACACGTCCTAGCTGATATACTTTCCCAGTAAGATTCAAAGATAATAGGTAATTGAATAACTATATCTTCTAATTCTACCTTTACTTCATGTAATAAATTATGGCATGTATCACAATACCATTGAAAAGTATCAGAGATACCTTTATTTCTTTTATATTCCACAACAAGACCAACAGTATTTAAAAATCTTTGAGGAGAATGAGGAATGTTTTTAGGTAATAAAAATATTTCGCCCTCTTTTATTATCATATCAACTTTTTTTCCATTATCTATTATTTTTAACATCATATCGCCTTCCAGTTGATAAAAAAATTCTTCTAAAGGGTCTACATGATAATCTTTTCTTTTATTTGGACCTCCAACAACCATAATAATAAAGTCACCATCCTCATAAACAACTTTATTCCCAACTGGTGGCTTCAATAAATGCCTATTAGACTCAACCCATCTTTTCAGGTTTAAAGGTCTTGTTATTTCCATGTTATATTTTAATCAATTGTTGCAATACACTTAAGTTCTATAGCAATTGGAGTTGGGAGAGATGATATCTCTACGGTTGTTCTACATGGTTGATTATCTTTGAAATAGACACCATATATTTTGTTATAAATATCAAAATCACGTTGCATATTAGTTAGAAACACTGTCACATCAACTAAATTATTCCAGTCACTCCCAGACTCCTCCAAAATAATTTTAATATTTTCAAAAACTGAATGACATTGAACTTCTATATCATGACCTAAAGCATTTCCTTGGCCATCAAATAGGACTCCTGGAATAACATTTGTACCAGGTTTTCTAGGTCCCACACCAGAAAGAAAAAGTAGATTCCCAACTCGACGGGCATGGGGATAACTCCCAACAGGTTCAGGAGCATTTGAGGAGTTTATTTCATCCATCATATTTTATTTAAACCTTATTTTATTTGGTACTTTTTTTTTAGGACTGAATACATATATTTTTTTGTTCTGTGAAAAATCGAAGAGCATCTTCCCCCCCTTCTTTTCCATATCCTGACTGTTTTAATCCACCAAAGGGTGTTCTTAAATCTCGAACCATCCAACAATTAATCCAAATAACACCTGAATCAATTTTTTCCGCAACTCTATTAGCCTTTGATATATCTTCAGACCATATTGTTGCAGATAATCCATATTTTGTTTTATTTGCAAGTTTAATAACTCCTTCCTCAGAGGAAAAAGTTTGAAGTGTAACAATGGGACCAAAAATTTCATCTTTATTTAACTGGCTATCTATACCCAAGCCCTCGACAACTGTGGGCTCAATAAACCAACCTTTTTCGCAACGATTATCCATTTTTTTTATATTCCCACCTACCAAAATAGAGCCATTTTCTTTATCTATTAAATTAATGTAATGATTGATTTTATCAAAGTGAGGCTTAGATGTTATTGCCCCAAATTGAGTCTCAGTATCATTGGGATCACCAATACGTATTTTAGAAACCCTTTCACAGAAATCTATTTTGAATTTTTCGTAGATAGATTCTTCTATAAGTAGTCTTGAACTGCATAAACAAATTTGTCCTTGGTTTGTAAAAGAGGACTTTATAACAGTTTCTAGCATTTGATCATAATTACAATCTTCAAATATAATAGCTGGGTTTTTGCCGCCCATTTCAAGAGCTAATTTTTTAAAAGTCCTTGATGCCTTGCTGAAAATTTTCCCCCCCGTTTCTGTCCCACCTGTAAATGAAATTGCTTTTATGTCAGGGTGATTAGTTATTCTTTTTCCTACCTTATCTCCGGAACCATTTATAATATTTAAAACACCAGGAGGAAGGTTAATTCTTTTACATATTTCAGCTAATTTAAAAGCGGTATATGGAGTAATCTCAGATGGCTTTGCAACAACAGTATTTCCCATAATTAATGCCGGTACAATCTTCCATGTCAAAAGATATAACGGGAGGTTCCATGGAGTAATACAAGCGACAACACCCAATGGAGATTTTTGTATATGATTTTTAGAATCCTTGCTTTCAAAAGTGAAATAATCCGTAAAATTTTGAGTATAGTCGCTAAAGAAAGTGAAATTTTCAATAGCTCGAGGTATATCTAATCGGCGAGCTAGACTAATTGGTTTACCAGTATCTCTTGATTCATAAAAAGCTAAGTCTTCAGAGTCTTTTTTAATTTCAGAAGCTAATTTTAATAGATAATTCGATCTTGTTTTTATAGAATGCTTCGACCAAACAGGGAATGCTTTCTTAGCCGCGGAGACTGCGAAGTCAGTATCCTTGTCATCTGAGTTTGGAACATGTGAATAGATCTTCCCAGTTGCAGGTTCAAAGACATCTATATAGTTATTCGAGGATGGCGCAGTTAGTTCTCCATTTACATAGTTTTTAATGACCTCAATCATTTGAGAATTCTAGTTTAATATCTACAGATGGTGCATTTGCTGTTATGGCGCTCATTGAAACTCCATCAATTCCGGTGTTTGCATAAGATTCCAATGTATTAAAATTAATTCCTCCACTTGCTTCAATAAATATAGAATCTCCATCTTTACTTTCCCTTATTAAATGAACGCATTTCTTCACTAATTCAGGCTTCATATTATCTAGAAGAAAACCATCTATATCAAATTTAAGGCCTTCCTTGAGCTGATCAATTGTGTCGACCTCAAGCTCAATGGGAATTCCTTTAACTACTTTTTTTTTTATCATTGAAATAGCATTACTTATACTTCCAGCAGCCTCTAAATGATTATCCTTGATTAATATCGCAGACGAAAGATTCAGTCGATGATTCCACCCTCCACCAACAGAAACTGCATGCTTTTCAAAGAGTCTCAACCCTGGTGTTGTTTTTCTAGTATCCATCACTTTAAAATCATTTGGAAGGTCAAGCATACAATAATTGTGGGTCTCCGTGCTAATACCGCATAGACGCTGAACAAGGTTAAGAATAACTCTTTCAAAAGTAAGTATTCTGTTTGCAGGGCCAATTATTTCAGCAATTGAATCTCCAGCATTTACTTTGAATCCATCTCTTGATAATACTGTAGCCTTGCAACCATCCGGAAAAGAAAATGGTATATAACTCTCACCACAAAAAATAAAAGGCTCCATTGCAACCATATTCGCAATAACTGGCTTATTATTAAAGGTAATCGAATCTGTTGTGAGATCTCCATAAGGTGTGTCTTCTTTGATAAAGCTTGAAATTTGAGACCTAACCCATTTAGGGTCTAGTTCAGTAAATTGTTCGAAATTAATTCTTTTATACATCAAACACCTAATCTACCACCATCAACAGAAATATTTTGACCCGTTATATAGCTTGATTTTTCTGAAGATAAAAATGTAATTACATTCGCGATCTCCGAGGGAGTCCCCAATCGCTTTAATGTGGTCTTTTGTTCCCATAACTTCATGACTTCATCAGGGGTGATATTTAATTCATCAGCTTTATTAGTGGCAATTTCTTGAAGACGTTTAGTAGTTGTATAGCCTGGTAAAATATTATTTACTGATATACCAAAAGGACCCAATTCTATAGCCAAGGTCTTAGCCCACTGAGCTACACTTCCTCGAATGGTATTTGATACGCCCAATCCAGGAATCACTTGTTTTACTGAAGTTGAAATAATATTGATAATCCTTCCATAATTGTTTTTTTTCATGATAGGAGCTACAGCTTGAGCCATAATTTGGTTTGCAATTAGTAACCTTTCAAATGTTTGTCTAAACTCATCTAAACCGGCCTCTAGAAGTGATCCACCTTTTGGACCTCCAGAATTATTTACCAGAATATGGATTGGTTTATTTAAATTTTGAACATAATCACATATTTTTTTTTCTAAAAGTAATGTCTCATTAAAATCTGCTACAAGAAAAGAATGACTTTGGTTTTCTTTAGTAGAAAGCTCTCCAAGAGTTTTAATTAATTTCTTCTCATTACGAGAAATAAGAGTTACTTCACACCCATTTTTTGCTAACTGAATCGCACTTTCTTTTCCGATACCATCTGTGCTACCGCAAACAAGAGCATGTTTATTAAAAAAAGAATTTTTCATGATTGATGATAATAACCTAAGCTATTTTTAATGTTTTTAGGTAGTTTTGGTAATGCAGATCTTTTTATAAAGAAAGTTGAAAGATCAGATAAATCAGAAAAAATCTTGTGTTTCTGTGCTGCGGACCTCAAATATTTGTGCCCACTAGATCCACCCGTGCCTATTTTGCCTCCAATCATTCGATGAACCATTGTTGCGTGACGCTGCCTCCAATTTGTAAACAACTCATCAATATCCATTAATTTAGAAAGTAGATTAAATGGCGAATGTAAAATGGGTTCATCCCGATAAAGAAATATAAGAAGAGCTGCTTTTGTCGCTTTATGAGATAACCTCTTTTCACCTTTATTAATAAGTTCCTCATGCTTTTCAGAACTAAGAAATGCTTGAAAAGATGAAACAGTATTTTTATGCGATTTTAAGTTAAACTCTAATTCCTCTCCAGATTGATTAGGTCTATTTCTTATTAGGTTTTCTTCCTCTTTTAAGAGTGTTGTAACAGACTCGCTATACTTCTCCCAAAAATCAAAGCCCTCAAATGACAAGAATGGTGTTCTCTCTAACCATCTTTCGAGTAAATCAAAAATAGATTTTACAGACTCTGATGTATTAACTAAATCTTTTTCATCATCTTTAATTGCATCTTTATAGTTTTTATTCATGTAGGAGAGCCTATCACTTTGATGAAGCCCTAATCTATTTTCAATTATTCTAAATTGCGAACTTTGAAATCCTGAAGAGGGAAATAAGTAATCTCTAAATTCTAAAAAATCCATTGCAGTCATTGTCTCTAAGACTCTTATTTGATCTATAAGTATTTTTTGAATTTCAATAATTCGATTTAGTTTGAGTACGGCATTGCTTACCTTAGACTCATCAATTGTTTTTTGGGAAAAAAGATGTCCAACCAAATCAAGCTCATGAATGATTTGCTTAAACCATAGTTCATATGTCTGATGAATGATAATAAACAACATCTCATCATGCGCTTTTTGACCATTTTTATCGCTCATCAGAGACTGGCTTTCCAGTAACTTATTAAGTTGTAAATAGTCGCTGTAATTCAATAATTTTTTATTTTTCATTATTTAATCCCACTCAAAACCTGAAACACTGTCTGTTAATGTACTAATTTCTATTGTATTATAATCCTGCATGTCGGAAATAAAATAATATAAAAATTTTGTTGTTTGTAAATCATCAAGCCATACTGAATCTGGTAAACCAAAAGTTTCTAAAACGTCTTTTTGAGATGGTTCTTCTTTTAAAAATTTCCAAATATCATAACCTGACATGTAGCCCATCGTATAGATTGTTTGGTCTTGTTGAGCAATTTTAGAAGTTTTTGTTGGCGGCAATTGAATTAGCTTGGGCGGTAGAGTTGCCTTACAAGAAATACAAAAAAATAGTAACCCAACAAAAATAATTTTTCTATTTATCATTCAAAAATACTCTTTTATAATTCTTCTAATCAATAAAATATATTGTAAAGAATTATTTCTTTGTATAAATAAATACTTTACTTTTACTTATTAATTAAAAGAAAAAAAAACAAATGAAAAAGAATATCAAAAAAGATCGATTTTATTACGATACTGACTTTCTATCTGGACCATCCGGAAGATCGGTACGAATTTTGTCCGAATATTATGGTCCATTGGATAGAATAGAAGAAAATAATATTAATAATACAATAGTATTTTTCGGATCTGCAAGATTGAAGTCTAAAGAGCAAGCACTCGAAGACCTTGAATTGGCAAAAACTAACCCAGATGATACAAATATCAAAATTCTTGAAACCGATTTAAAAATGAGTCGCTATTACGAAGAGGCAAGGCAATTAGCTGGTAAATACTCTGAATGGAGCAGAAGTTTTACTTCAGAAAAACAAGAGTATATAATTTGCTCAGGAGGAGGACCTGGAATAATGGAAGCTGCAAATAGAGGCTCGGCAGAAGTTGGTGCAAAGAATATTGGATTAACAATTTCTTTACCTTTTGAAGACTCTGGAAATGATTGGATCACAGAAGGCTTAAACATGAAATTCCATTATTTTTTTATGCGTAAATTTTGGTTTCTCTACCATGCAAAAGCAATTGTTGTTTGGCCAGGTGGATTTGGAACATTAGATGAATTAATGGAAGTGTTAACCTTAATCCAGACTAAAAAGATAATGAAAAGCCTTCCGATAGTTTTGTATGGAAAAGAATTTTGGAAGAAAGTAGTTAACTGGGACTATTTAGTCGAGGTAGGTACAATCGCTAAAGAAGATCTAGATCTATTATATTTTACAGATGATGTGGATGATGCGTTTAATTATGTTACCAATTTTATTAAAAATAATAAAATAGAAGGACCAATTTTTTAAAACCATGATAATAGTATACTTACTGTTGTTTTCTTTTCTGCAATCGCAAACTCAACCAAACATTGGTCTGAATGAAAACAATCCTCGCGTTTGGGCTTTAACAAATGCATTAGTTCATACTGAACCTGGTGATTCAATTAAGGACTGTACCATCATTATTCGAGATGGAAAAATAGATAAAGTTGGAAGATATATTAGAACTCCATTAGATGCATTCGAGATTGATATGAATGGTGTTAGTATTTATCCCGGTTTTATTGACTCCTGGTATGAGGTAAAAAGGAAAACAACAATTAAGAATGCTGACGACCACTGGAATAAAAATATACGTGCACACTACCGTGCAAAAACAGATCTAAATATCAAGAAAAAAGATTTAGATAGACTGCATTCCCTTGGTATAACCGCTGCTCACATAGTCCCAGAAAAAGGAATTATAAAAGGTAATTCTGAATTAATATTACTCGACAATGATTTTAATTCTTTATCTGAGAATACAGCTCAAATAGTAGAGTTTAAAACTGGGAGTTGGTCAGACCGGTCCTACCCAAATTCACTTCTTGGAGTAATTGCTTTATTAAGGCAAACATTTATGGATGCCCAATGGTATCTGCAATCAAATCAAATCATTGAGAAGTTTCCTGAGATGAATGAACCAATATATAAAAATCTTTCTCTAGAAGCTCTTGAAGAAAATATAAAAAACCAAAAACCAGTTTTATTTATGACAAAAGAGGAGCATAGTGTACTACGATCACTTAATCTTTCTAAAGAATTTGATTTAAAACCTTGGATTCTTAGTAATGGTTATGAGTACAGACGATTAAATGAAATAAAAGATCAAAAACCATTTATAATATCATCTCTAAATTTTCCAAATAAGCCAAAAGTTTCAAATCCTTACGATGCAATGCAATATTCTACTGAGCAATTACAGCACTGGGATATGGTACCTGATAATCTTAAGAAGATTTATGATGCAGGATTAAGGTTTAGCCTTACTACATCTATGACGAACAATAAAAAAGATTTCAGAAAGAATCTTCAAAGAATGATCGATCGTGGACTATCAAAAGATGTTCTTCTAGCAGCTCTAACCACCTTCCCTGCTGAAGCTATGGGAGTTGAAAAACATGTCGGCAAAATTCAACCTGGCTTCATTGCCAACTTAGTTGTTACTGATGGTGATTATTTCAATCCAAATTCTCGAGTAACATCCGTATGGATTTCAGGAAAAGAAAAATATCTATCCCCTAAGTTTACATTTAAAATTTTAGGAAAGTGGGAGCTTTCGTTCAATAAGAAAATAATAGATTTTGAGTTCCTAATCGAGAATGATAAAGACAAACCAAACTATGGAGAAATCACAGGAATATTTGAAGATGAAGATGGGCCAACTGAGATATTAAGCTTCGAGAAACAAGATAACCAAATTTCTTTTTCAATTCAAGGCCTAGGGTTTGAAGAAACCTTATTTTTTAAAGGGGTTGCTCTCAAAGAAAAAATCACTGGCGAAGTCTTCGATTTTAATAAGAATAAATATGATTTTTCATTTAAGCAAACTTTAAAAAAAGACCCCCTCAAACGAGAGCAAGAAAATATTAGCAATATACCTTTGCACTTTCCAGCCGGTAGTTACGGAACATACACTGAATTATTAAATCCAAATGCTGTTTTAATTAATGATGCAACTATTTGGACGTCAGGTCCAAAGGGAAAGCTAATTGATTGGGATATATTATTTGTTAACGGGAAAATAGATAAAGTTGCACCTGACATTAGTGTTCCAATGGGAAGCGCACTCATTATAGATGGAACTAATAGGCATATTACACCAGGCTTAATTGACTGCCATAGCCATTCCGCAGCATCGTCGATTAATGAAGGTTCACAGTCTGTCACTGCAGAAGTTCGGATCAAAGATGTTCTTTTTGCAGATGATATAAATATTTACAGGCAACTTGGAGGTGGTCTAACTACAGCTAATGTTTTACATGGCTCAGCAAATCCAATAGGCGGTCAGAATGCGGTAATAAAGTTAAGATGGGGTCAAGGGCCTAATAAATTATTATTCCAAAATGCACCTCAAGGAATAAAGTTTGCGCTAGGTGAAAATGTAAAACAAGCTAATTGGGGAGGTTCAGGCAGATACCCTCAAACAAGAATGGGAGTAGAGCAAATCATTAGGGATGCTTTTCGATCAGCCCAAGATTATAAACATGTACATAAAACATATTACCGAAATTCAAAAGCTCAGCGAAAAATTGCACCACCTAGAAAAGATTTAGAACTTGAAGCTCTATCAGAAATATTAGAGGGTAAACGATTAGTTCATTGTCACTCATACAGACAAGATGAAATATTAATGCTTACTCGAATTGCAGAAGATTTTGGTTTTAAGATTGCAACATTTCAGCATGTTCTAGAAGGATACAAAGTAGCTGATCGAATTGCAGATCATGGAGCTGGAGCTTCAACTTTCTCTGATTGGTGGCAATATAAGTATGAAGTAATTGACGCTATACCTCACAATGGTGCTATTATGGCTAAAAATGACGTCTTAGTCTCTTTTAATTCAGATGATGATGAACTTGCTAGAAGACTCAATACAGAAGCTGCTAAAGCAATAAAATATGGTGACCTCTCTGAAGAAGAGGCACTGAAGTTTGTTACAATCAATCCAGCAAAGCAATTACGTATAGATCAATTTGTAGGCTCATTAGAGGAGGGCAAAGATGCTGACTTTGTAATCTGGGATGGAAACCCTCTTTCAATCTATTCTAAAGTTGAAGAAACATGGATTGAAGGAAAGAGGTATTGGTCTATTGATGAAAATCTCGAGTTAGAAGAACGTGATAAAAGATTAAGGAAAAGTATAATAGAAAAAATTCTAAAATCGCCTCAAAAAACTGGAGTTGATATAAAACCACTACCAAAAAAAAGTTCTCATGGACACAATTGTAATTTATCAGATGTAGAATTATCAACATGGGAGTCAAATTGAGAATCCTTTTTCTATTTTTGATTTTTGTACAGCTATCTGCTAACAACCAAATTCCTGGTTCAGAACAAAAAAGACCTATCCTACTCAGAGGCGGGACTATCCATACTGTGTCAAATGGAGTATTAAAAGAAACAGATCTACTTTTTAGTGAAGGGAAAATAATAACAATTGATCAAAGGATAAAACCTTCCCCTGAAACAGATGTTTATGATATATATGGCAAACATGTGGTTCCTGGATTTATTGCAAGTTATACCCGAATTGGTTTAACTGAGATATCTGCTGTTAAACAAACGAATGATCACTCTGAGATAGGTATTTTCAATCCTAATGTTAGAGCAAACGTAACATATAATACCGATTCAGATTTAATACCTATTACGCGATCCAATGGAATTTTAACCATAAATTCTGTTCCTGCTTCCGGTACCATAGCAGGTCAATCTTCTGTCATGTCTTTAGATGGTTGGACTTGGGAAGAAGCTACACTAAAGCACCCTACGGCTCTTCATATAAACTGGCCCAATATGTATGTAGAATATGAAAAAAAATTAAAAAAAGGAAAAGAGAGTCAAAAAGATATTTATCTTAAATCTATTAGAGAACTTAATTTTCTCATTCGAAATGTGCAAGCGTATCACCATCGCAGAAATGCAAAAGAAAGAAAAGCTGAGCATAAACAAAAATCTGACTTAAGACTTGAATCAATGATTCCTTTCATAGTATTTAAAGAACCAATTCATATAAAAGCATCAGAAATTAGACAAATAGAGGCTGCCGTTGAATGGTCAATAAAACATAATTTGAATATTGTGATTGTTGGTGGCGATGATGCCTGGATTAATCCAAAAATTTTAGTTGAAAATAATATACCCGTTATCCTTCTAGGAGTTCAGAAGACACCTCAACGGAGATATGAACCAATCCATACCCCATACAAACTTCCTGCCATGCTCTATGAAGCTGGTGTAAGGTTTTGCATTTCTCTAGAACCGGGTTATCCTATGGATGGACATGTAAGAACGCTACCAGATGAAGCGATGAAAGCATACGCTTGGGGTTTAGATAAAAATGAAGCTTTAAGATCAATCACGCTATCAGCAGCTGAAATTCTGGGTGTTGATGAAAACATTGGATCTCTTGAAGCTGGAAAAGATGCTACCTTTTTTATTTCTGATACAGAACCTCTTTTGCAAAGAACAAATCCAAGCAAAGCCTATATAAAAGGAAAAGAAGTTGACCTTTCAGATAGGCAAAAGAATTTATTGAAAAAATATAAAGAGAAATATCGTAGGCTTGGAAGATTAAAAGATTAATAAAAATGTGAGCTGAATCACCTGAATTCAATATTCTATGAGCAGATTTCAATAAAAGAACGTATTACGTAATAGATGTACTTTAGTGAGTATATCGGGTATGTAGGAAAGATGGGCATAATTTATTTTATTCACTTACCTTGAATATGATTTGTGCCCATTTTTATTTAGTGAAATTTTATCTAATGTTTCCTTTGTCATCTGTTTTTATGATTAAAATATCTGAGGCACTATCAATGGAATTACTAAAACCAGTCAAAACAAACCCTCCATCTGATGTCTGTTGAGCACTTAAAGCCCTATCATTTCCGTCAGCTCCAAAAGTCTTATCCCATAGTAGGTTTCCCAAAGCATCAATTTTCAAAAGCCAAGCGTTAAAGCCACTATTTTCTCCAAAAGAATCCGTGTATCCTGCAATTGCAAAACTACCATCACTTGTTTTTATTATTTTCCTGCCAATATCAGTACCACTCCCACCATAAGTATTACTCCATTCTTGAGTTCCTTCTATATTTACTTTTATCACAAAAATATCATTATTACCACTGCCATAAGAGCTTGTGTTGCCAACCATTATGTAACCATCACCAGTGTAGACTAAAGATCTTGAAAGATCTGTACCTGTTCCTCCATAAGTTTGTTCCCAAATTTTATTACCATCTAAATCAACCTTTAATAGCCAAGCATCACCACTCATATCATCAGAATTTTCGGTCATACCCGTTATCAAAAAAGATCCATCATTTGACTCAATAATAGAAAAGCCATAATTTTCTCCATTTCCTCCAAATGTCTGTTCCCAGACCTGAGTTCCATCCAAATTAATTTTTAAAAGATAGAGCATATTAAAACCAGTATTTTCATCAATTGATTGTCCGCAAATTATATAGCCTCCATTTATTAAACTTAAAATGGAATGCCCCTCTTGATCTTCAGAAGACCCATATCGGCTAAACCATTCCGTATGACCAGATTGGTTTGTTTTAAAAACTAGTATATCTTTACTTTCATCGATAGGTGAAATTGTATTCCCAAGTACGATATATCCTGACTCAGAATTTTCTAATAACATATTTGCTCTATCAGAAGGACTAAAATTCAAGTTATGTATCCATTGTTCGGTTCCAGATTCATCTATCTTTAAAAGTAAAACGTCTCCATTCTGATTACCTAAAGTACTAGTATTACCAGCTGTGATGTAACTGCCGTCAGCAATCTGTAGAATTGAACGACCATAATCATAGCTGCCTTGCCCATATTGATTATCAAAAAGATGCCATGATGTTCCCTTTTGAATATTACTCCTTGATTTTAAGCCCCAATAATCGGTTACCTCTATTTGATAATAATAATATCGATTTATTTCAAATGATTGATATGATATAGCTATCACATCTCTTTGATTGGATTCATATATTTTATTCTCAAAAAGCATATTTTCATCAAGGGATTCATAAATTGAATAAAACTCAAAGTCGGTTTCATTACATATAGACCATGAAAAATCAAAAGAATTATTATTGAATGTTATAGGCAGCAATGAAACGGGTTCAGGTGAGTTATCTAATACAAAATAACTAGGGCCAGTTGAAGAATAACCATAAATGTCGGATATTTTTAACCAATACCAAACCGAATCAATTGGATTAAAACTTTCAACCTCTATTAGCGTATCATTTATATCAGTGTAAATACCTAATGAATTTTTTTGACCTTCTTCGCTTTGCGATGTTAATATTTCGTAGTGACCAAAATCGGGTTCCAATGAACGATTGAATAAAATCTCCATCACTGTTTTTGAATATGAAATTGACTTTATTTCTAACGGTTGTGGTTTTGAAAGACTATTGTTAATAATTACTTGAATAGGGTCACTTTTCATTCCGTTACCACTCTGATCTTCTGCATATAGTTCTATTAAGTGCATTGAACTATCTAAAAACTCTGTTGTATTCCACAGAAAAACATACGGTGCGATGCTATCGATATCTCCAGTACTTATACTATCAATATATAGCTCTACATATTTAACCGAGTCATCATCACTAGCTTGACCTAGAATCGATGTAATTTCTGAAACAGAACTGGAATCTAGAGGTATTGTAATGAAGACAGATGGAGGAGATGAATCAGACTCTTTATTACTACAACCAGTACATATAATTGATAGAAAAATGAAAATTATTGTTATTTTATTTTGCACGAGCTTGTTGTTTTTGGACTATTTAAATACTTCTTATCAACTACAAACCTTTTATTTATTTTTTTAATCAGATAATCTCAGGAACATAGTTGTAATTTGACCTAGCAGGCCTTTTATAATCTTTTTGTTGAACTCTATCAGGTAAAGCAACTTCAGATACTTCAATTTCTTCAAATGGGACAAGACTTAAAAAATGATGTATACAGTTTATTCTTGCTTTTTTTTTATTATCTGATTCTACTACAAACCAAGGTGAAGTAGATGTATCTGTATGTTCAAACATATTATCTTTTGCTTTTGAGTATTCATCCCATCTATTGACAGACTCTAAATCCATGGGACTTAGTTTCCAACCTTTAGTAGGATCTTCCGCACGTGCCTTAAATCGTTTCATTTGTTCTTCAGCACTTACAGAAAACCAATATTTAATTAATTGAGTTCCAGAGCTTATAATCATTCGTTCAAACTCTGGGCATGATTGTAAGAAATCGATATATTGTTTATCCGTGCAAAAGCCCATTACTTTTTCAACACCACCACGGTTATACCAACTTCTATCAAAAATAACTATTTCACCTGCAGAAGGAAGATAGGGAACATATCTTTGATAGTACCATTGAGTTTTTTCTTTTTCATTTGGAGCAGCCAGAGCAATTACCTTACAATAGCGAGGATTTAATTTCTCGGTAAGCCTTTTTATGGTCCCCCCTTTCCCAGCAGCATCTCTCCCTTCAAATATTATAGCAATTTTTCTACCGCTTTGAATCACCCAATCTTGTAATTTTACTAATTCAATTTGAGATTGCTTTAACTTATTTTCATAATCTCTCTTAAATTCTTTTTTCAGCCCCATGTTTACCTTCTTAAACTATTCTATTATAGAGAACTTTTATTTTGCAAGTGCACCCATTGGATCCCAAGGTTTTAAGGAGATGGCCTCACTCTCCTCATAAAGTTTCAGTAATTTTTCAGGTATATGTGATTTATGAATTACAACCTCATAATTATATTCATCAAACCAGCTATCTGTCATTATATGATATCCTTTATCGCCTCCTTTTGTTCCCCAGCTATTTTCAACTCGCCATTTTTTTGATTTTTTTTCTGATTCTAAATCAACACCGGTGAACAGCATTGCATGCGTCATTTGGCTATCTCCATATTCGAGTCGGTCTGCTTTATTCATTCCAAAATCAATTCCATAAAATGAGTTAAAATCAAATAAGTTTGTATCCATTACGCCTAGATCACGGTGAAAAAATTTGCCAACATCACATCCAAACCAGACGGGCTCATTTGACTTAATGGAAGAGATAGCAGCCTCTTTCATTTCTAAACTTGTAACATTTAGATATCTAATTGGTTTCCCTTCAACAACATTACCTAGATGTTCAACAGTGTAAACCTTATTATAAGATTTATCTGACATGGGGCAATTAATCAAACAAACATATTCATCTAAGTTTAGGTCAACGTGGTTTTTAAAAAATGTTTGTGGGGTCTCATTTTCAAAACGAATGAAATTGTTATCTTTATCGCGGGTTTGCCAATCAAAGTTTTCCGGTGGTGTCCCCAGATGGATCGTTAGCATTTTATAAATGTCTTTGAGCATTCCTTTTTTTAATATTTCAAGGCTATCAGTACTTATGTTCTTTGATGATTCTTCACGTAATACCTTAGCATTTTCTCGGAGCTTTCTCGTAATCATTCGATTCATTCTTGCGGATTTACTAGAGGAATAAGATTCCGACATCTCTGACTGTGGAACAACGCCATACTTATTAACGAGATTTACCCACATATCCCATTGCCCACCATCTTGGATTGGATCAGATAATAAATGAGTTATAATTCTGCTATTCCAATCTTTTTTAGAAGTTTTTAAAATTGAATCAAGAAAATAATTTGATTTTTCTAATTTATCAAAAAACATGAAGTAGCTCTGTGAAAATTGAAAATCTTTCAGGTTATATTTTCTTCCTAGATGAATTCTAAATAGGTTTAAACCTGCAAAACCCCAACAGCGGCCACTAGACTTTTGATTTGTTGCAGGCATCTCACCTTCAACAATATTTGAAAAAGAATGATCAATCTTTCTAAAAGCATCCCAATCCATTGTCAGCTCTGTTAATTCATTCCGAACACCTGCATTACGAATTACTTTTAAACGAGGATCTTGGTTAACATCTTTTTTGAAATTATCAATAGACTTTAAATCGATATTTTTTGACATATTTTTTCTCTTAAGTTTTTATTTTTTAAAAAAAATCAGGCGTTCTTATTTTATAAAATTGGTTTTAGGTTTTTAAAACATAAAATTATAAGAACATTTACAACCATAATATAATATCTATATTAAAAATACTTTTTAGAATTATTTATTGTGATTTTTCTAATGTGCACAATTATAAAAATTAAAACCATTTTGAATATCTGTTGCGATTAAAACATCATAGATATTGTAATCATGATCAAAATCAAGATCTAAATCACATGTATCATTTAACTCTAAAATATTATCAATGAGACATTGGATACTAAAATTAGAATTTATGTAACTTGCTTGACATGGCCTTGAAATTTTAACATAAAAGTTTGGTTCACCTGCAACTAGAATATTATAGAATTCGTCATAAAAAGAAATTCCTTCATATTGATGGTCTTCCTGCAAATCAAATTGACTTTTAATTTCTCCAGAAGATGGATCTACATCTAAAATTTTATTAGAATCTTCGCTTAAGACTAACAATCTTTGAGTTCTTTGATCAAATAGTAGTCCGGAAATATCATCAATCTCATCTGATAATGCCATCTCTGCATTAAACGAAACTTCAGGAACAATTGATGTGTCACCATAAATGCTGGCTAAAGAAAAATGATATATTACCATTGGGTTTTTTTCTTTAGCAATATAGATCAACCCATTATCCTCATCAAAAGCAATCCCTTCAGGACCACTATTACCTTGATGATTCATAAAAATAATCTCTTGAAAACTATTTGGGTTTAATTCAAAGTCCTCTGCTCCATTTTCAATAAAACCAACATAAAGTTTTCCAGCTTCCGTCAATATACCAAATTTATTTTCTGGTAAAGATATGATGTCTTCAGTATCTCCAAAATTTGCTCCTGTAATAGTACGCAAAATATTTAATGTCGAATTAGTCTCCCAAATAATGCCCTCTTCATCATTTATAAAATAAAATTTATTAGCTTCAAAATGCCAAGTTACGCCTGAAATTTCGCCACCCTCTATTTCATCAAAATAATATAATGAATGATTGATTTGATAAAAATCGAGTGGACTATTTTGAGCATAAGCTGCAAAGAAAAATAAAAAGGATACGCTATATCGTATCTTTTGATTAAGTACGCTTATAATATGTATGTTACTAAACAAACTATTTTCTAATTAATGACTTTACCTAATTGATAAAATTTGTTTAACTAGTTATGGTAAAACCTCTATTAATAATCTTTTCTTCGATAACTTTATTTTCAAAATCCTTACCTAGTATAGTGACCTGACCTGTTGCAAGATCAACAATCGTTTCCTCTACACCAGTGCAACCATTAACTGCGGTTTCTACACTTTCTTTACAGTGACTACATGTCATTCCTTCCACTTTAAGTAAGGCTTTTTTTTGTATGACTGGGGGCTCGCTTTGATCTTTTTTATTTAGTTTAATTTCATCATAATTTATGATGTATGAATGTCCAAGAATAAATAAAAAAGAGATTGCTAAAAGTAAACTACCATAACCATCGATTGAATGTTCATGAGATTGATGTACCATATCTGAGATAGGTATTGAAGCAAATGAATCTAAAATAAATCCAAATATAATTGCAGTAGAAGAAATAAGACTAAGGTAATAATACATAGTTTTTTTACCTAAAATATTTTTGACAATATTTATTGAAGCTGCATTAGTTGCCGGTCCAGCCATTAAAAAAACAAAAACTGCACCGGCTGATAACCCTTTACCCATAAGAGCTAGACCAATAGGAATTGATGCTGTCGCACAAACATAAAGAGGCAATGAAACTAACAACATTAAAAAGTACATTATATTCGATTGAGTAGAAAAATTTTCCGCAATAAAATTTGGCGGAATCAAAACAGAGATTACCGCTGCTATTATAACCCCCTGAAATAGTGGAACAACAATATCTCTTGGTAAAGTATAAAAACCATACTTTACTCCCAACTTAATACGGACAAAAAAAGAGTCATCTTCGTTTGTATTATTATGAACTTCGCTTGTATGATGATGTTCATCATCATCATACTTATTAATTATTACCCCGCTTATAAGTCCTGAAATAAATGCAGCAACAGGTCTAAAAATTGCAAACACAGGTCCTAACATCCCATATGTTAAAAATATACTATCGAAGCCTGTTTGTGGGGTAGAAACAAGAAAAGCAATAGTTGCTCCCTTTGAAGCACCTGATTCTTTTAAAGTTGCAGCAACAGGAATAACTCCACAGGAGCAGAGTGGCATTGGAACGCCAAATATTGTTGACTTGAGAATTGAAGTAAAGCTTTTAGGTCCAATATGCTTATATATAAAATTTTTATTGATAAAAATTGATATCAAGCCTGAAACAAACATTCCAATCAAAAGATATGGCGCCATCATTAAAATAAGAGACCAAATCTCAATTAAAAATAAGTTTATATATTTAAATAAAATATTAGACATCAAGAAAAGCTTTATTACTTATCTTTAAATTAAAACTTTTCAAAATATTAAATGAAAAAAGATAAAATTATTTATCTAGGAAACTAATTTCCTAAATTCGCCTCTATTGCATCATTTGCAAGTTGATCTGCTTTTTCATTTCCAGGATGGCCTGAATGACCTTTAACCCATTTCCATTCAACATTATTATTTTGTACAAGCTCATCAAGCTTTATCCACAAATCTTTATTTTTGACGGGCTGCTTTGCAGCAGTCTTCCAACCATTTTTTTTCCAATTGATGATCCACTGGTTTATTCCATTTTTTACATACTGTGAGTCTGTAGTTATTATAATACCAATATTTTTTCCAATGATATTCAATGCTTCAATTACAGCCGTTAATTCCATTCTATTATTAGTAGTATTCTTTGAAAATCCCTTCAGCTCTTCATGATAATTTTCTGTTTTAAGATAAGCACCCCAACCTCCAATTCCAGGATTACCTTTGCAAGCACCGTCTGTATAAACTTTTATTATCTCTTTAAAATTTTTCATTTCTCCTCAATTACTATTTATAGATTTTATAATATTTTTATTTCCTATGAATATATTAGAATACTTTTTATCGATTTCTAACACTTTTTCTGCATCGCGTATCATTGCTGATGCCAGAATATCAACCGAGAGTCCAGTACCCGTTGATCGTGCTAAATATTCAAAAAAATTTTTCTTACCTTGCAGCCTCAATAACATACCGGGCCTAAAGATTGAGGTTTTCGTAAATGAAAAATTTTTCGTTATTGTAAGCTCTTTTTGTCCGATTGTTTTTATGTAAAACAATGGATGTATCCACTTTTTTGCCCAAGCATCAGGATTTGCTCCTCCTGCCGAAATTAAAGAAACATGACTAATACCTGCTTGGTTAGCCATTTCAGCTGATTTATTTGAATAGCCAACTTCTATATTTACGAACTCTTTTGCAGTACCAGATTTTTTTCTTGTTGTTCCAATACAATTAAAAAAGACATCATTATCCATCCAATATTTTTTAGTCGATGACAAATCTTTAAGTGATGGAATTATTACGTCTCTATGTTTTTTGTTTTTCACCTTATCGGATGATGAGCGTCTTCCAATAGTTGTAACCAATTCACAATTGACATTTGTTAAAAGTTGGTTTAAAACATGCCTTCCCGTAGCTCCTGTACTTCCAATAATTATTGCTTTAAACATTTTTGATTTCATACTTGATTTTTTATTTTAGATTATTTGTAAAAACATATTAGATAATAGAAAAATATAATTTTAACTAAAAAACTTTAATATCAGTAAAACAAATATTATCAGCCCCAGATAAACAAAAATAGGTAAAATCGATAATTTTCTCTTTTCTTTCATTTCAATTAAGCTTTTGTGAAAAGAGCCAATTCCAAAGTTCTTTTGAATTCCAAACATCGATCCATACATCATGTTTTCTATTTTCAATAATAGAACACTTTATATGGCTTTTTGCTATTTTTAAAGCTTTACACATTGAAGTTGTTCTACTAACATCAATCACTTCATCATCCTCACCATGCCAAGCCCATATTGGTATGTCATTTATTAGCTGAGCCATAGATACATCACCACCACCACAGATTGGTACTCCTCCTGCAAAAACTTGAGGTCTTCTTTGAAGAGCATCCCATGCTCCGTAACCTCCCATAGAGACACCCATTATATATATTCTGTTAACATCAATCTGATAATTAATATTTTTTATAATACTATCTAGAACTTCAAATGTCATGGCCATTGAGCTAGTGATCTTTGGCATTTTATGATTAAGAGTTTCCCAAGAAACATTCACCCATTTTTTTTCTTCAATTACTTGTGGTGCTAACAAATATGATTCATGCTCTGAAAATACTGACTGATTTTTAAAAGCACCTAAACTACCAGCGTCATAGAGTTGTTCTGCATTATTTGAACCTCTCCCACCAGCTCCGTGTAAAAATAGGAGTAAAGGATATTTTTTATTCTTTACAATTGTATCAGGTTTACGAAAACAATAATTTAACATTTTATTATCAGAGCTCTTCCAAATTAACTGATCATATTTTTTAAATTCTTTATTCAACATATTTTACAGAAAATATTAATTATGAAAGATTTAATGAATATTGGAACTTATATAATCCTGACACGAACTAAAATCTCCTCTATGAACAATATATTCTTTTCTTTTCTTTAACTTGTGATTATACATCGGATCATAATAATTATGCAGTAATTGATATATCCATTCTTTATGATCTTTAACCGAATTATTTTTAAATCCATTTTCCATTAAAGTATAGATTTTTTTGTATAATTCATCACCTAGCCTTTTTTTTATTTTCTCTAAAGCTGTAAAGTATTTATCCTTTAACAATATTTCATTATCCAAGTTTTTAAGTTCTTTTTCTATATACTCCTCAAAGATATTTTCTATGCGCTCTTCCATTTGAATATCAAGAACAACTAGCCCTGATGTCTGCATCTTTGAATACCAATTATTTGGAAGCGTTGCTTTTCCAATTGTCCGACTCTCATCTTCAAGTAAAATTGTAGAAGCATTATTGTTGAGGTATTGAAATAATAATATGTTTTCAAAATTTGCGCACGAACCTTGAATAGTATTTGTTCTTCCAAATGCCGATCCTCTATGATTTGCAAGTCCTTCAATATCTATTGAATGAGGAAATCTATTTAATAAAATCGTTTTCCCTGACCCTGTTAAACCGCCTAGAATCATCCAACTCTTACTATAGATCTCATCATTTTGAAACTTTTCTAGAATTTTATTTCTTACTTTTTTATAGCCACCATTAATTCTTTCAACTATTATATTATTTTCTGAAAGCCACTCTTGGGCTATTTTTGAGCGGAGCCCGCCTCGAAAACAAAAAATTGAACAACCCTCATTTAAAGATATATGTTTTTTCCATTTAGAAATTCGTTTTTCTTTAAGTTTATCAGAAACTATTTTTACCCCTAGATCTATAGCTGCCTCTTGACCATTTTCTTTATATTTTTTACCAACTGCTTCAAACTCGATATCATTTAGAATTGGAATATTTTTACTATTAGGAATTGTGCTCTTATGAAATTCATGTTCAGATCTTAGATCTATATGACTGAATTTGGATATACTTATTAAGTCCATTACACAGAATCTATGAATTTAAAAAATTAGAACATTCCATATTTTTAATAAATTTTATTTGAAGGTCTTGTCGATTTAAATGAACTTATCTTTAAAATAGTTTTTCAAATTTTTGTATGATATTTTTGCTCAAATTAGCATCAAAATCTTCGCGTTTATTTACTTTTATTGATTTTGGATACACAGTTACGCCCATAAATTCTAATTGTTGTTTAAAGGTGGATAAAAAACTGTTTCCACCACCGCCGCTATGAGTTGCTACCAGTGCTTTTTTATCTGAGAATGCATCTCTCCAATGATTTGTTGAAACTGAAATCCAGGTAATTGCATTTGTCAGTATTGGAGCAGATCCACCATTATATTCAGGCCCGCAAAAAACGAACCCATCAGCACTTATTATTTTATTACATAAACCATTAATTTCAGATGAGTCTCTTAAAATAACTTTACGATCGTATAATGGTAGATTATAATCTTCGAGCGTTATTATTTCATTTTCTAAATTAAATAATTCCGCAATTTTTTCCGCAAGGACTAAATTATTTCTTGAGGTCACAGAAATAATAACTATTTTTTTATCCATGTCTCTAGCGTGTCCTTCATAAGTTTTACAAAGATGTGGTTTACTGTTTTTCCAAACTATTTGAAGTAAAAAATCTCTTTGGTCCAAACACCATCCATATCTACCCAATCATAACAACCATTCTCATCCCAATTCATCCAAATATTGCAAGGCTTTCCTTTTTTGAAATAACCGACTAACTCTTTTTCACCATTTGCATACCAAACTGTACACTTTCCCTCTTTCTTACCATCTATTTGATAAAACTCTTCATGCTTAATTCCATTATTATGATAGCTGATGTATTTTTTCATATCCAAATTTACTTACCATCCAATAAACAAAAATACATCATATTTTTTTGTGAATAGCAAGCGTATTTAATACTTTTTAGATGTTGTTAAGAAAATAAGACTAGAACTACTTTATTATAAGAAGAACCATAGATAAAAAACAAGATACTGTTCGAATGTGATTCCATTTAATCCAATTTTTATAGTAATCATTCCATTCAATTCCAGGTCTACAGGAGGTATCAGTAAAATCAAAATCAGCTAATTTTTTATTCAGTGGTACATTTTTCACAGCCGTACATAAAAACATACCAACAAGAAAAATCAAGCTTGAAAAGCCTTCTTTTGATATAAGTTTATATAAAATTAAATTTTTTAGAAATAGTATAAAGGCAATCAATGAAGAGAAAAAGAACAATAGTATAAAAGGTGATTTTAGAATCACTAAGTTAATTTCGTTCATTGTACGAATGGCCTCTAAATCACCAGTTTTTTTTAAAGACTGCATAATAAAAAAAGAAAATGCAAAGTATACACCGCCAATAAACCCAAAACTAATAATTGCTATCTCATCCATCCAAAAAAGCAAAGATATCATATTAAAATCCATTTTATAATCTAGTTATCATCTTAAAAAAATGGAATTACAATAATGCTCTTTAGCCCTCTTAAATTTAAAAAGATATTGTTTGTATCCAGTCAACTCATTAATTATTGTTTGAGAGAGGAAAATAAATCAGGTAAAGAACAGTAACATTTAGTCTAAATACCTAAAATTGATATATCAAAAAAATTTATAGACTGTAGACATTAGTGACTTTAATTAATCAAAATAAAAGCCCCGATAACTCGAGGCTTTTATTTTGATTATATGTTTAGATCTACTTCAGTAAAATCATCTTTTTTGTTTGACTAAAATCACCTGCCTGAATCTTGTATATATAAACCCCTGCTGACACCCTTTTACCATAATTATTTGTAGCATCCCATTGAATACTTTTAAATCCTGCATTTTGCTTATTGTCAATTAATTTTTTTGTAATACGTCCCAATATATCATAAATATAGATATTTACATTGCTGTCTTTGGGTAAATCAAAACGTATTGTCGTTTTAGGATTAAAAGGATTTGGATAATTTTGATGTAGAGCATAAACAGATGGTAGTAGGTTATCTTTAATAGATAAACTCTCTTGCAATTGAAATGATATGGATGGCCAAAACTCATGATTAGTAGCATAACCTGAATTATGGTCAGGAATGGTAGAATTAAATTCACCCTCTAATATTAAACTCTCTTTACTGTAAAAAGAAATACTACCTGATGTATCAATTAAACTTAAAGCGAACGAATGTAAGCCTCCGTTCATAATAAAAGGTTTTATGTCTACACTAGACTGTACATTTTGTTCTAATGAAAATATTGTATCCAAAGGAATCAGGTTTTCAAAGTCTGCCAAACCAATATTACTTTCGTTTAATTTTTCACTCCAAAGTGAGTCAATAAATTTATATAGAACTACACCATTAGAATTGTTTTCAACATTTGATGGAGTAAAATTTATATTAAACGTACTTAGACTATCTATTATTTCGGGAATATCAAACTTTAAGAATGTATAATGATTATTTGAAACTTTTAAGTTTTGAATATGTGATGGCAAATAAGTACTGTCTTGAATACTTATATCAATAGAACGATCATTTAGAGGATAAATTTTATTTGTTGTTGTAAAAGTCCAATTGCCGCCATTAATACTTGCAGGTATGCCTTGGGTTGACACGGACCAATTATAACTACTATTGGGTAACAAGCTAACAAACATAACATTATTGGGATAATAAAACGTTTTAGTTTCGCTAATTCCTGGACCAGTGATTAATACTGTAGCACTAGCACCATTATAATTTTCTGACCATGGGTAATTCCATGTAAGTCCATACTCTAAGGGTACATTTTCAGCACCATCTTTTGGAATTGGAATACTTGGGAAATTATACCTATAACCAGGTATCCAATAGACAGAATCTCCGTACTCATAAGGACCAATATCAGGTGCATCGCCTATAAATTCTCTATTCTGATTCGTAAAAGATTCTCCATGATAAAAATTTTCTTCTTGCCCATCATTAATCCCTTCAATTTCTTTTCCATTATCAATAAAAACAGAGCCTTTTTTAGGTCTAAAATCATATGACTGATCACGATCGTTTTCAAATGGATCTTCTCCAAAAATTTCTATCAATTGATCTGAAGATCTATTCTTATTATCAATCCAAGGATTTTCCATTTCTAACTGAGGAAAAGATTGAGACCAAGCACCTTCATCGTTGTCAATTGGAAATTGCCTTCCATACCAATTGCCCGATTCATTCAATAAAAAATCTGGATCTGTATTAACCACATCTTCTCCATTATTTGTTAGTGAAGGATCACCACAATCATAAGAAGAGCAAGGGAAACTTCTTCCAGAAATAACATTGTGGACATCAGTATTATAATTCCCCTCTCCATTGGGGACCCCATTTTCAGCCTCATCCGTTCCGTAATCGCCACAATATTTATCAGAACGAATATTTACATCACTATCATAATTATCATAGGCAGCAACATGATATATATTATGCTTATCACCTTTAATTCTAAATCCCCGTTTATTTCCACTAGAAATAATATGATGAACAAGACCATACTGACCGGCACAGCTCCCATCAAATCGAACACCATTTCTATTCGTATTAAATAACCAACAATACCTAGTTGTAGATTTTATTGCGGCTCCTGATGCCCTACCTATACCAGATCCATCAGAATCTTGATAATGATTTTCGATCCATGCATACTCTACAAGAGATCTTTTACCTGGACCAATATTACCTGATCGATTGTGACGCATAGTAATATATCTAAATGTATCAGGAAAATAATTTTCATCATTCATTATATCCTGGTCACAGTTAACACAATTATCATCAACTTTTAAATTCCAATACTCACTACTAAACCAACCATTATTTTCAGCTAAAATATTCTCATAAACAGGCCAGCGTACACTTCTAGTTCTAAAAATATATCCATCAACCACATATCTGAAAATACAATTCCGCACTGTGTTACGTAAACCATTTACCATCATATTACCCCTATGACGCATATCTATACCTGCCCCAACCATTTCTCGATGTCTTAACCCAACCTCCCAGCTGTGACTAAAAGTTGAATTTTTAAATGTAATGTAGCTCGCATCTCTTGAGAATACAGCACCAGAATAAAAATGAAAATTATTAAAGGTAACATTATCCGAGTTATGTAGATATAAACTGTATGTGCGAACACGAACTCGAACATTTGTTGAATCTGGTATCTCATTCCCAGGATATATATATAATGTATTTGTATTTTTATCAAAACCATACTCTTCCAAAGTATCGAGATTATTTAAATCTCCTGGTTCGTAGCCTCCTGCGTAAGGTGCTCCTCCATGATTTACTGAAAAAATAGTATTCGGCTCTTGATTATCTTTATTCCCATAAGTTGGATCTGTAGGGTTTTTAAAATTTACTGGCATAGCAGGTATCATATATCTATCATTCACAAAGACCCCATAGATAGTATCTATTTTAGTATTTGCTCTCTTAGAAATTTGTCCCATATCTAAATAGGCTTTGTAGACCTGATTTCCGTTTAAGTTGTATAGTTCCCAGTTTGCATTAACTTCTACAGTCCCATCAATATAAGTATTTTCATTTTCTCCTATCACTTCAATAGAGGGACCTTCTTGATAGGTTGATTGGTTAATATAATCAGCAAAAATTAGATCAGTATATCTTCCTTCTCTAACTAATATACTTTGACCTCCTTGAGTATTTTCTAAAGCACCTAGAATCGTTGGGTAAGGACACCCATATGATCCATCAGGGCCATCAAGACAAAATTCAGAACTGATATATTCGGGTAATATTTCTGCATTATCTACAATAGCATGATACTCATTTTCTGAAAAATCAATAACCTGAAAGTCGTCATTTGTATCCATTTTATAATAAGCTAATAAACCATCGGAATTTTGATCTACTCCTTCGCTCATATTTTGGTATATTTCAGAAGCGGACCTAGCAATATTCCAAATTCGGACCTCATCTATTCTACCAGAAAACCTTGTTCCTATCGATGTAATTGGAATTTCTGATGGAATTACTCCAGCCCAATTGGATGTACTATCTATTGCTATGCCATTTAAATATAATTTTGCTTTTATTCCATCGAAACTGAAAGCAACATGCTGCCATTCTTTGGCCGACCTTACGTTTGCTTTAATTCTATTTTTTATTTGGCCATTACTAGAAAAACCATAATAAATATCGTCATTTCTGATAAAAGTGATGTGTGGAGAGGAATTTCCATATTGATTTCCACTAAATATCAAATTACCAATTATTTTTTGATGGTAATCACTTGTTGAATCACCAGAGTAGAACATTGCCTCTAATGTAAAAGTGCTTTCTAAACTTGGAAAATTTTCTGGAAGTTTTATTTCATCAGTAGATGAGTTTTCATAATTGTTCCAGCCTCCATGCTTGGTAAATCGATCAAACTTAGCGTAATAATCCTTTGCATAGTTCATCGTACCATCGACATAAATATCTTGTGCATAAATGAAACCTAAAAGAATGTAAAAAAAACTTTTTTTCTTCATAATTTTATCTTTTGAAAATTAATTTTAAAAAATTCATGGCCTCTTTTTCACTTCATCGCACGTCTTAAATTAAGCTTTAAAGCTAAACTTGCGCCAGTGGGTCCAAAAGAAAATATACTTTTCATTTGGCCAGTACTAGACTGTACATAAGGAGCCATAGTTTCAAGTGATCCAGACTGATTCATAATTCCTAATCCAAAATTTTTACCAAACCTAATACTTAAATGACTAGCTAAAGGATTATGATAGCCAACATACCTATCATTTAAACCTGCTTGTATGTTAAACTTAGAATTTCCTAACCTTAAATGAAAATTTGGAATAATACCGCCGCCCTCATCACCAAGGTAAAAAAGTGAGGGCCCACCACCGAACCCAATCCATTTAAATTCAATATTCCGATATAAGTGTAACGCAACTGGAATTTCAAGCTGGCTATTACCGTGTTTTGAGTTTTTATACAGGCCTATATTATATCTACTACCTTTTATATAAATTTTACCATAAGAATCTGGTGAGGGGTCTTTAACTTTTATTTTCTCAGAGCCAAACCCAGTAGTTAAATGAGTATGTTGGACAAGATATGATTCTCCACCACAACCACCACTTTCAAACCATTCTTGTTTTCCAAATCCAATTGCTCCATAATATTCTATACCTGGCTTAGATATTTTTATTTTATTAAAATTCTCTTTATCTTCTAAATTTAAATTAAGTAATGATTTTCTTCTATTAAATTCTTTAAAACTTATATTCTTATCTCCGATTTTGAGTAATGAATTTTTGTTTTCATTTATAATAAAGATCGATTTTTTTTCAGCATTCAATGGCTTAGAAAGTAATGTCTTAACCTCTATTCTGTGTTTTAATTGACTTATGGCAGGTGTAGAAATAAGAAAAACGCAAATAGAAGCTGTTGCATATTTTGGAATTAGACTTATGAATGCATATTTTTTTCTTATTTCAAGAAAATATAAAAAAGAAGAAATCGGTAACATGATAGCTATCTGTATTAAATGTATAGAATGGATAGAATCTTTAAATACAATAGTTATCAGAGTACTCATAAGTATCATCAAAAAGTTATTTTTAATGGAAGTATTTGATTTTACTGTCTTAAAAAAAGAGAAATTATTATTTTCCAACTTATAAACACTTATTATGGTCAAAAAAATAGCAAATAATAAAAACCATTGGAAAAGTGATAGAATGCCAAAATCAATTCCAGACCACCAAATATTATTCATATCACGAACGTATTCAATAAACAATCTAAGTAAAAAATAAAATCCTAAATAAGAAAATAGTACGGACAGGCTATTTTTAAATTGTTTCCCATATTTTACAATCAAAACTGCAGATGAAGAATGAAATATAATCTCATAAATTTGTGTGGGGTGAACGGAGGCACTATTCATTTGGTCGTTTGAAATTAAATCTGTGAAAAAATGAAACCAATGAGCGAATGTTCCAACAGGGTAAGTTATTCCCCATGGCAAATCAGTTACACTTCCAAAACAGCACCCATTTAATAAACAACCAACCCTTCCAAATGTAAATGCTATTGCCATAAATAATGAAATAACTATACCGATGTCATGTTTAAAGCCTAATGCGTATTTTCCAATTACTAGGGATATTAGAAACCCAATAAGAGTTCCAACAATTGAAGGAAGAATTATAGAACCTATTGCAGCACCAGTAGTTGCAAAAAGTACTATTGCTATCCAATTAGAAAAATTCCAACCTTTTTTATGTCCAAAATAAAGAATGGCTATTTTTCCAAAAAATATATTGGACCATAATAAAATATACCAACTCGAAATCTCAAAAGTAAAAATTTCAAATTTAGGAAGATAATAAGAGTTGTTCATCCCCCATACGTTACTAATAAATAAAAGTGATACTAATAAAATTTTCACCATGCTAATCCCTCCTACAAGATGTTCTAAATATAATTATTATTTTATCAACTAAAAACAGACTTTCTTTTGAATTACTTTATGGGGAATGCAGACTAACGTTGTAACCTAAAATCCCATACGCCCATATGGGTGTGTCCTTCAATTTTGTGTCCTTTATTTGATAAAGAATGAATATAAGTGATCAGATATGAAACACAAAGCCCTATCCGAAGACAGGGCTTTATTGAGAGAAGTTTGGTATTTCTCGAGTGTCGGGGTAGAGAGATTCGAACTCCCGATCTCCTGCTCCCAAAGCAGGC
>ENA-ORDA01000202-ORDA01000202.1-marine-metagenome-genome-assembly--contig:-NODE-202-length-62397-cov-4.864169_pt1 | contig 62397 bp, 56 predicted proteins | sample MGYA00237778_ERZ508506 | MGnify/ENA primary metagenome ERZ508506 (study PRJEB26177, sample SAMN06267891) | marine metagenome | isolation source: Monterey Bay, California, USA | place: Pacific...
ATGCGCTGTCATACCCCACCCTACCCTGAAGAAAATCTGCGCGGCGGGCGACAGGAGGTCACCCTGGAGACGTCATTGAATGGAGTCCATTTCACGCGTTCTGCGAGCTCGAGCATCTTCACCTTCTATGACTCGCGTCAGGTGGCGATCAGCCATCTGTCTCCATCTGGTGGACCAGTGCGCGGTGATACACGTGTCACTATTCGCGGGCACGCATTCGAGGGTCCTGGCTACCGTGGGCGTGCTTCCAGAACTCACTATGGTGTAGTTCCAAGACACACCATCCGTAACCGTGACTGTTACCGTACCACTGAGCCCAAGCGTGAGGGCTTCTGAACGGGCAACCTGTAAATCTGATAGTGTCGTTTCTACCACGGACTTAAGACGCTGCTGCTCAATGAGGTTCTGAAAAGCAGGGGCCGCAATAGCCACCAGTATCGCCATTACAGCGAGAGCCACCAATAGCTCCACCATGGTGAAGCCTTTGATGCTTGTTTTCGATAAATTCTCCACTACACACCTTTACTAACGCCGCACGACCATAACACCACTGTGCCGTACTGCACTGAAGTGGCTTTAACTACGGGCCCTGAGCGAGTGAGCCCGCAGACCTCGTGCCGACTACGTCCACTGGGTTAATTCAGCATAAATGCCCTCAACCTTGGCGCCTAGACTACCACTGTCCAAGCGTCAGCCACAAAATATAGCGAGCGCCCTAAACCACCAGTAGGACGGATTGACTACCCAACCCGAAAGAGTTGTGGGCCTCTGGTTGAGCGTCGTGGAGCCAACACACTTTGCAAACAAACCCCACAACAATTTCGGGGAATACACAGTAACGATGCTATGGGCTCCTATATCTGTCGTCGAGTCTCACTCTGTGCGCGGCAAAAACGTATAGAGATTTACAGAGGACATGGTGTTCAATGCTGTAAACTGTGCGCTTTACTACTAGGGGACCTCAAATGCGCAAGCTCTCTACCTACCCAATGAAAACGTTTGTCGCTTTTTTACTCTGCGCCCTGTTTTCAGTTGGTGTACAAAGCGACCCCACAACAAAACAAGACGCCATAGCGGCGCCGGAATTCAGCCTGCCTGCCATTGCCAATGCCGAAGGCGTTATTTCACTGGCTAATTACAAAGGATCCGTCACCTACCTCGATTTCTGGGCCTCGTGGTGTGGCCCCTGCCGTTTGTCTCTACCCGCACTTGACGAAATCTATCAGGAGCTCGCACCAATGGGGCTCAAAGTCATGGCAGTCAGTGTTGATGTCGTTGAGGAGGATGCGTGGGACTTCTTGGCGCGATATCCCGTCACGTATCCCGTTACCATTGACACCGAGGGCAACGTACCGAAAGCCTACGCCGTCAACGGCATGCCGTCGGGTTACTTAATCGATCGCGAAGGACGCGTTAGGGCCGTTCACGTCGGGTTTAAACGAGGAGATGAGGATGCACTACGCGCTGAAATTCTGCAGCTTCTGGAAGAATAAAACTCTAAAAACCTACCGGTTTTTTTGTCTTTTTGTTCTTATTGGAATAACCGGTTGTTCGGGTCTCGAACCCGTGGCGGCGTGGGAGCGCGGCTACCTCGCTGAGGAGGCTATGCAATGGCAATCGAGCACCCGCGAAGCTAAATTTAAGGGTCACGTTTATACCAGCAAGGAGGCATCCTCTGGGGGTAACGGTGCTGCAGGAGGTGGTTGTGGCTGTAATTGAGCCCGGTGTAAAAGGCGCGCATTCCGTATCCACCATTAGGCAGTCACCATTGGTGCGAACCCTCGGCGCCGCTGTGGCTGCCCTGCCCGCCTACCAAAACACCTACGCCGATGCGCCTCCGGAGTTCACCGAGGTAGGATTACGCTACAGCCATTACAGCGAAGATAACCTGTCTACGGATAACTTGATTGCCGGAGCTCGCGGCCGTTACGACATTGATGTCACTCAGCTCTGGATCGAGGCGCCCGTAGGCTCGAATTGGTCTGTCGCTGTCGATGTTCAAAACGACTCGATGAGCGGCGCATCGCCATGGTTCGTCGGCACTCAAATCGATGGCCAGCCCGGCGTGATAATGAGCGGTGCGAGCATTTACGATAATCGCGTTGAAGTGGGTGCCACCACGCGTTACTTCTGGGCCGATGGCAACGCCGGGTTTAATGTGACGCACTCCAAGGAAGACGACTACGAAGCCTTGGCCCTCGCATTCGACGTGGCTTGGAACAGCAGTGACAATTCAAGAACCTGGTCGGCTTCGGCAAGCACCTCTAACGACAGGGTCGAACCCGTAAACGGCAACATCCCCGTATTTATCGACAGTGAAGACATTGACACGGCCTCGGTCTACTTTGGCGTCAGCCAGATTCTGTCTAGCACCGCTATTGTCCGTATTGGCCTGGGTTACACCTTTAGCGAGGGCTATCTGTCTGACCCTTACAAACTGTTTGATGCGCGCCCCGATGAACACGGCCGCACGGCGCTTAGTGGTGGTTATCGAAAGTTCTTTCCAGAGGCTCAAGGCGCCCTGCAAATCGACTACCGCTATTACTCTGACGATTGGGGCACTGACTCCCATACTGCCGAGGTGGCCTGGCATCAAAATTTTGAACGCTTCGCACTTACACCTTACCTGCGCTATTACAGCCAAAGAGAGGCGGATTTTTTCAGCGTTATCGCTGATTTAGACGAAGAATTTTATGCCGATGATTTTAGACTGTCGTCCTATGGCGCCTTAACTGTTGGGCTGAGAAGCACGATTCAAATTGGCGAATGGCAAATGGAAGGACAGCTCGAGCGTTATGAAAGTGATAACGATTGGGGGTTATATGACGGAGAGGCGGCTCCCGCCCTAGTGAATTTTTGGCGCGCCACCATTGGCATCAGCTGGCGCTTTGACTGATCCGCTCACCGTTACAGAGCATGCCTTCAAAGTGATGGGCGGCCCCGCTCGGCTGGTTATAGAACACCCAGCGGCCCATACCGCCAGTGCGCGAACGGCTTGTCAGGCCGTCGAGGGGCTGTTGCGTGATCTCGAAACGCGTTACAGCCGTTATCGTGAGAACAGCTTAATCAGCCAGATTAACCGCCTTGCCGGCACCGGGACGTTAACCCCCGTCGATGAAGAGACTCTCGCCTTGCTGGAGTTTTGTGGACGCTTATGGGAACAAAGCCACGGCTTGTTTGACCCCACGGCAGGAATCCTGAGACAGGTTTGGGATTTTTCTGGTGGGCAGCAAGGCGATGTCAGTGAACTGCCAGATCTGCTAGCCAAAGTGGATTGGTCTAAGGTGCTGCAAAGCGAACAGGGTGTTGGGTTGCGCGATGTCGGGATGGAATTGGATCTCGGGGGTATCGTGAAAGAGTATGGCGCCGACAAAGCCGCGCAATCTTTGCGGGACCACGGCTTCAACCATGCGCTGATTGAACTTGCCGGGGATGTCGTGGCCGTCGGTAGTAAAACTTCAGGGGCACCCTGGCATGTTGGCATCAGCGACCCTGAAGCCCCGTCAAGGACAATGGTCACCATCGAGCTGACCAACTGTGCCCTGGCCACCAGCGGGAGCTACCAGCGCTTTATCGAAATTAACGGCCGACGCTACAGTCACTTCCTCAACCCGCGCTCGGGCTGGCCCGTCGAAGGAGCGGCGAGCGTGAGCGTTATTTCAGACAGTTGTCTCACAGCGGGCGCGGTCGCAACCGTTGCCTGCTTGCACAGTGGTACCGATGCCACCGCATGGTTAGATCGGGCTGGCCTGCCGTGGCTAAGCATTGGCCAAGCAGGGAAATGCTTGGGTCCCCTCGCCCCCTGATCATCCAGCCGATGACATTGACCGTAACTGAGTATCTATTACTGCATTTGGTCTCCCCGCATGCCAGATACGCTCTATTACGACGGCCAGTGTCCTCTCTGCGTTAAGGAGATGGATAAGCTGCGCGTCATCAAAGATGAACAGCTACAGTTAGTCGATATTCATGGGCTGAGTGAGCCGAACAGCCCGGTCGACAAAGACCAGTTACTCCGCGTGCTCCACTTGGAGCGCGATGGGCAAATGGTCACCGGCATTGAGGCCAACGTTGCCGCTTGGCAGCACACCCGTTACGGGGTGCTATGGCGGTGGATGACCTGGCCTCTCATTCGTCCCATTGTGGAGCTCGCCTACAATCGATGGGCGCGCTGGCGCTACGACCGACTCTACAAGGCGGAGCCGTAACTTATGAGCAACTGGACCGCAGAAGAGCTCGAAGCATTACCCAGTCGGTATCGAGGCAATTTGATTAATGGTATTGCTGGGTTTAAACCCGCCTTACTGGTGGGAACTGCCGACAGACAGGGGCTAAGCAACCTCGCGGTTTTCTCTGGCGTCTTTCATATTGGTGCCAGCCCACCTGTGCTGGGATTAATCATAAGGCCCTGCCCAGAGGGCACTGAACGTCATACCCTCGATAACATACTGGCAACTGAGGTATTTACCCTCAACCATATTACCGAGCCCATGATACCGGCCGCTCATCAAACCTCAGCACGCTACCCTCGAAGCGACTCCGAGTTTGACGCAACTGAACTCACTGAAGAATGGATTCCCGAGTTTGCTGCGCCAGCCGTTAAAGAATCACCCGTGAAGCTCGGGCTCTCACTCATCGAACACCAGGTGCTCGCCGTGAATCAAACGCACTTACTGATCGCAGGCGTGCAATGGCTGCAATGCCCTGCCTCTGGAATTCGAGGCGATGGCTCGGTAAATCTTATTGACCTCGATACGCAAACGGTTTGCGGTTTGGACAGTTACCACGGGGTCAAAGAGGGGCAGCGATTTGCCTACGCTAAAGCCGATCGAGCGACACAGGCTTTAACTTGAATCAAGTAATCATGGCTCTGGCACTGCACGCGATCAAACGTATTCCTAGGCCAGCTCCTTGCTAAAAGCCACCGATACCCATACCTGCGCACTGGATAAAAAGCAGCGTCTTAAGACAATATGGCGAACACCGTCGTAGGGCAGTATTGAACACATGTTAAGGCCGATATAATTTCTGGAACTTTCCCAAAGCGCATAGGTCATAGTGGTGTAATATTTGCCGTCCACTCGCTGCATTGATTCAGGAAAAGTCATGACGACAGAAACAGACCGACCCCTACCCTCACAAAAGTCCAACACTGGAATCATTCTCGCAGGGGTGGGCTTTGTCGTTCTGTGTGGCGTTTTATATTGGGGGTTCATGCAGGAGAAGCCTGCTGCCACGCCAGAAGAGCCTGCAGTGCTGCCAGTCGCTCCACCGGTTGTCACTCCAGAAGTCGTTGTCATTGAGCAGCCATCAGCGCCTACCAGCGAGCCCGCTCTTGAGCCTGAAGCCGCGCCCGCTGAAGCCGTTGAAACCATAATCGAGGCCCCTACAGTAACGCTGTCGGAAAGCGACGCGGTCATTAGCGAATTTTTGCCGCAGCTAAACAGTGGCATGCTTGGTCAACAATTTGCCATGAGCAGTAATGGCCTAGAACGGGGTGTTGCCATCGTTGACAACCTTCGCATGGGTAACGTGCCCTACAAGCTGCTACCCGTGGGCCGTCCCGGTGTAAAATTTCCGTTTCAAGATGACGGTCTTGCCGTGACCCTTGATCCTGCGGGGTTTGAGCGCTATGACGGTCTCGCCACCACTGTGGCCGGGATTAACGTATCAGCAACAGTCACCCTCTATGGGCTACTTTCAGTTGTACTTGAAGAGGTATGGTCAGGCCTCGGTTACGGTGACACCACATTTGATGACGCCGCACTGGGTGCCCTCAATATGATTTTGCTCGCACCCGCCACAGACCTCGAGGCACGCTTGTTCAAAGACGAAGCGAATTGGCGCTATGAAGACGATAGCTTAGAAACCCTACCCGCCCTGCAAAAACAGCTTATGCGCATGGGTCCAGCCAATGCTGAAAAAATTCAGGACAAAGCTCGCGAGCTTCGCGGGGCGCTTCTTGATCGCAATACCTAAATCGGCACTCGCCGTTAGGGTTAGTTCTACCAATGGTTGTCACATGCCGGTTAATACAACTGCAGGGCTAAAGTCGCTTAGCGGACAGCACATCAGTGCTGCTCGAGCCCGCGGCAATTAGTCGCAGCCAAGGGCTCTCCGGGTTAATCAAAATTACCGCTGGTGTCGTTGATCAGCCCCATAAAATGATCTGGCTCAAAGCCTCGATACTGCATGAAGCGTGCACGCTTACCCCATTCGCGGCGCCGCTCGTCAGCGTTAGGCTCATTGATCGGGGCTGGGAATTTCTTGCTGTACACCTGTTGTGCCTGTCGAAACCAATCGACCTCTAAGTCAGCAAGGGCCGCACAGTCTTGCCAGGAGTTTTTGATCCCCTTACTACGCAGTTCTTGATCAAGCCGCCGTGGCCCAATCCCCTTATTGACCAGCTGCCGCACCATGGCCGCTGCAAAACGCGTATCGCTCAGTAAATCCTCGTCGACGAGCCGTTGTAACTGCTCCGTCGCAATAGTTTCGAAGTCTTCTTCACGCCCAAAGCGACGCTTTAGTTTCAACCTCAACTCATCGACACCATGCTCACGCCGAGCCAATAAATCCATAGCGGCCCGGCGCACATCGGTTGGGTTCAAAGGTGATTCCAAGTCGCTTACTCGGCAGAAGCCTCTCCACTCTCAATTGGCGCCGCTTCTACGACAGCCAAAGGCATTCCCATTGTTTGATGGCGAATCTGGCTCTCAATTTCATTGGCGATATCGGGGTGCTCTTCTAAAAACCGAGAGGCATTCGCTTTACCTTGCCCAATTTTATCGCCCTTATAGGCATACCAAGCGCCGCTCTTATCCACAAGATTGAGCTTAACGCCCCAATCAATTACCTCGCCCATGTGGTAGATGCCCTCGCCATACATAATCTGAAATTCAGCCTGCTTAAAGGGCGGTGACACTTTGTTTTTAACCACTTTGACTCGAGTTTCGTTACCGACAACCTCGTCGCCGTCTTTGACCGCTCCAGTTCGACGGATATCGAGACGAACCGAGGCGTAGAACTTCAGCGCGTTACCACCGGTGGTCGTCTCAGGGCTGCCAAACATAACGCCGATTTTCATGCGAATCTGGTTAATGAAAATAACGAGACAGTTCGTTTGCTTAATGGCTCCCGTCAGTTTTCGCATCGCCTGACTCAATAGCCGGGCCTGCAAGCCCACATGAGATTGTCCCATCTCACCTTCGATTTCGGCTTTGGGAGTCAATGCTGCCACAGAGTCGATAACCAAGACGTCGACTGCGCCCGATCGAACCAACATCTCGGCAACCTCGAGAGCCTGCTCACCGGTATCGGGCTGCGAAACGATCATGTCGTCTACTTTGACCCCCAACCGCTCGGCATACTGCGGGTCGAGGGCGTGTTCAGCGTCAATAAAGGCCGCTGTGCCGCCTTTTTTCTGCGCTTCCGCAATTACCTGCAGCGTCATAGTGGTTTTACCCGACGACTCCGGACCGTATATTTCGCAGATGCGCCCTTTGGGTAAGCCACCAATCCCGAGGGCAATATCCAGCCCCAAGGAACCGGTAGAAATAGATGGGATAGCCACCCGCTCCTGATCACCCATTCGCATGACAGTGCCTTTACCAAACTGTCGTTCAATTTGCGCCATTGCAGCGTCAAGTGCCTTCGCTTTGTTGGGATCCATGCGTTTATCCTCAGGTTAAGACTTAAATTCAAACTACTGTATGTATATTCAGTGTTTTTGTGTTCAGATGCAACCTACTTTAACGCTTATCCTCCGGCTAAAAACTATCGTCAGTGAACACATGTCGTTATTGGCGACAGGTTGACGTCAGATACGATGTTCCTTCACCAAAATGCGCCAATCCGGCGTTCCGACCACGGCTGTGCAGTGCCAGCCCGCTCCAACACTCACAAATCAACTCAATCAGACCGGCTATTGCGCGGCTCAAAAAGCCCTAAGCACGCCTCGACGGTGCAGACGCTTGGAAGCCGAAAAGCCCTATAGGTAACATTGCACCGTTGGATTAGTCGTATCTCTGATCGCCTACTGCGAGCATAGGCCGTAGAATATCGTTACTAACCAAATTCACGACTCATCGGACCCATTTAACAACCATGTCAGAATCCTCCCCACATACACCGATGATGCAGCAGTACCTGGCCATTAAACGCGACCACCCTCATGAGCTGCTGTTTTATCGCATGGGTGATTTTTACGAGCTTTTTTACGACGATGCCAAAGTAGCCGCAGAGGCTCTCGATATTACCCTGACTGCCCGAGGCAAATCGGGCGGCCATCCTATTCCAATGGCGGGGGTTCCTTATCATGCTGCTGAAAATTATCTAGCGCGCCTAGTGCGCCACGGCTTCGCCGTCGCCATTGCCGAGCAAATTGGCGATCCCGCCACGAGCAAAGGGCCGGTCGAACGCAAAGTAACCCGCATCGTGACCCCGGGTACGCTGACAGACGAGTCACTACTCGATGCCCGTAATGACGCACTGCTACTCGCACTCCATCATGAAAATGGGCGCTCGGGGCTCGCTTGGGCCGATATTTCCAGTGGGCGTTTTCTCATCACCGAAGTCAGCAGCACTGAAGCGCTTATCGCAGAGCTTGAGCGGCTATCCCCAGCAGAGATTTTAGTCGCAGAAGGTAGCTTTTACCCAGGTGTCGAGGGTCGAAGTGGCGTGCGATACCAACCGCCCTGGCAGTTTGACACTGCCGCCGCACGACGGGCTCTGAATACTCAATTCCAGACTCAGGATCTGCGAGGTTTCGGCTGCGACGACCTCGACGTAGGCCTTGCGGCTGCCGGCTGCCTTCTCGATTACTTGAAGGACACCCAGCGCGGCAACTTGCCACACATCCGAGGTATACGCGAAGAAAAACTCACAGACACGGTGCTGCTAGATGCTGCAACACGGAGAAATCTGGAAATCGATCGCAACCTGCAGGGAGGTGAGGAACACACCCTATTCTCGATTTTTGCAACCACTGTTACCGCCATGGGTACCCGACACTTGCGCCGATGGCTGCACCGACCCATCAGTACTCTTACCGAGCTAAGCGCCAGACAAGGGGCAGTACAGGACCTTATTAAGGATTACCGTTTTGAGTCAGTACGAACTTTACTCAAAGCGGTTGGCGATGTTGAGCGGATTTTGGCGAGGGTCGCCTTGGGCTCAGCGCGGCCCCGTGACCTCACCCGTCTTTGTGACAGCCTGGCCGCCCTGCCCCAACTGCGAGTAGAACTTTCCAGCATTCATACAGATCAATCACGACGCCTTGCGGAAATTGCAGAGCAATTGAACGATTATCCTGATTTAGTGGAACTGTTGTCGACGGCCTTGATCGAAAATCCACCCGTTGTGATTCGGGAGGGGGGGGTCATTGCTGACGGTTATGACGAGCAGCTCGACGAACTGCGAAATATTTCGCGCAATGCAAGCGAGTACCTCCTTGAAATTGAACAGCGCGAACGGGAGGCTACAGGGCTCAACACATTAAAGGTGGGCTATAACCGCGTCCACGGTTACTACATCGAAATTTCCCGAGCGCAATCTGATGCCGCACCGGATAGCTACGTGCGAAGGCAAACACTCAAAAACGCAGAGCGCTTTATTACTCCCGAACTGAAGGCTTTCGAAGACAAGGCTCTCTCGGCTAAGTCCCGAGCTCTCTCCCGCGAAAAATATCTCTATGAAGCCTTGGTCACGCAATTACAACAGCAGCTTGCGTCATTACAAACTTCGGCTGATGCACTTTGCAATCTTGACGTTTTCGCCTGCTTTGCCGAACGGGCATTGACGCTAGATCTTGTGTGTCCCGAATTTACTGACACGCTGTTGCTCGACATCGAAGACGGTCGCCATCCTGTTATCGAGCAGGTACTCGAAACACCCTTTATTGCCAACGGCACCCGACTAGATGCCCAACGGCGCATGCTGTTGATTACAGGTCCCAATATGGGCGGAAAATCGACCTACATGCGGCAGACGGCGCTCATTGCACTGTTGGCCCATGTCGGTGCTTTCGTTCCAGCAAAACAGGTTCAGTTATCTCCTATAGATAGAATTTTCACCCGCATAGGCTCATCAGACGATCTGGCCAGCGGCCGCTCAACGTTTATGGTGGAAATGACCGAGACTGCCAACATTCTGCATAACGCAACGCCAAGAAGCCTAGTCCTCATGGATGAGGTTGGTAGGGGAACCAGCACCTACGATGGGTTGAGCTTAGCCTGGGCAGCGGCGGTTGCACTGGCGACACAAGTTCGGGCATTTACGCTCTTCGCCACTCATTATTTTGAACTCACGCATTTGCCCGAGCAGCACGACGCCATGGCTAACGTGCACTTGGACGCCACAGAGCATGAAGACCATGTGGTTTTTATGCACAACATTCAGGAGGGCCCCGCGAACCGCAGCTTTGGTTTACAAGTTGCTAAACTCGCCGGTGTGCCCGACAGCGTACTCTCCCTCGCCCGAGACAAACTCAAGCAATTGGAAACCGGAAAAATACAAGTAGAAACCGTTGCACCACCCTCTCAAAACGATTTCTTCTTAACTCCTGAGACACACCCAGTGATTGAAAAGCTGCAAAATTTGAGCCTCGATGAACTCTCACCAAGAGCTGCACTGGAAATTCTGTATGAACTGCGCAAACAGTTGTAATTCGCGTATTTCAAATCGACGCAGAAGGCCGTATCCTTGCGTCGGACCAAATGGAGATGAGCAAGCATGACCTTTGTAGTTGGCGAAGACTGTATCAATTGTAAGCACACCGACTGTGTTGAAGTATGCCCGGTGGACTGTTTTTACGAAGGCCCCAATTTCTTAGTGATACACCCGGACGAGTGCATCGACTGTGCACTATGTGAACCAGAGTGTCCTATCGATGCTATCTACTCTGAAGATGAACTTCCCGCAGGCCAGGAACAATTTCTCGCCCTGAATACCGAGCTGGCAGACATCTGGCCCAATATCACAGAGAAAAAGCCTGCGTTAGAAGATGCCGAGGCATGGACCGGCAAATCTGACAAGTTGCCCCTGCTGCAGCGCTAGCTAGTTTTATTCAGCACCAAGAGCGATATATGGGGGCGTGGACGATACCAACGACAACCCCTTGAGGCGCGTTGGACTAGCGACGGGGTAGCAGGCGAAGCGGGTCTACTGGCTGTCCCTTCCTACGGATCTCGAAATGCAGCTTTACAGTGTCAGTGCCACTACTACCCATTCGCGCTATTTGTTGTCCGGCACTAATATTTGTACCTTCAGCCACTAACATGACTTCATTGTGTCCATAGGCGCTAAGGAACTGCTCGTTGTGTTTGACGATTAAGAGCGCGCCGTAACCCTTCAAACCTGTCCCCGCATACACCACAACCCCCGCAGCCGTCGCATAAACTGGGTCGCCACGCTGACCAGCAATATCGATACCTTTATGAAGCACTGCTGAATAAGCGCGCTCAACCGGCCCCTTACCCGGCCACAACCAACGCGTCACAGGGCCCAGATTTTGCTGTTTGTTCTGAGCCGCGGGCTTGACCTTAGCTGTTGGAGGCTTAGAAACAGGCTTTGGCGGTGTTGCCACCTGAGACTCAGCCGTGACTGTGGCAGCGGTCTTTGATGCCGGCTTTGGTTGTGCTGATGACTTAGGTGTCGAGGGTGGCTTTGCTTTCGACTGGGATTTCGACTGGGGCTGCGGCGCAATCTTCACCTCGGACTTAGACGTTACCTCGACGGTCGATTTCGCTGTGGCTGTGCCCGCTGATCCAACTGTTGCTTCCGTCACTACGGCTGTTACCGGCGGATGCGATAGAGCAACCTCCGCAGATTGACCAGCAACAGAGCCAGCGACGGGATCGATGGTACTGAGGGTTTGACCCGGATAAATGAGATAAGGCGGCGCAATATCATTTGCCCGTGCAAGCAGTCGATAGTCGGCACCGAGGCGAAATGCAATGGCGTATAACGTATCTCCCTCCTCCACCGTATAAGGCTTACCGTGGTCGAGTGAGCCGCCATAATGCGGTGCGTGAGCTAACTCGGGCTTTACTGCGCCTCGGCTCGCATCAAGGACAACACCCTGTCGACTTTCGATGGGTGCGGGTGGATTATTCGCGCAGCCGAAGAGAAGAGCAGACACGACACATAACGATCCCAGTCCCGCACCACTGGGTTTACTAGGGTGCATCGGCAGTACGAATCTTTTCTGATCGACCCGCCAACCCCTGAAGGGAAATAACCACACCAGCGCCAAGTAACGCACTTAATAGACAGCCTAGCAATTCGCTGTCGCCCTCGATGGCCTCATAATACATGGGTGAAACTGGTGCCGTCTGTGTGGGGCGAGCTTGGCCCTCACTATCAATAGTCGTCTGCAGTACCTCCTGCCATGGCCATAAAATCACTAAAGACCCGAGTAAAAATCCCACCAGCAGCGCAAGCGTGGCGGAACGCGCTCGGGACAAAACGAAACTCAGAAATCGACTGAAACTTAGCAATCCAACGCCACAACCCGCCGCAAAAATCAGCAACGGAACGGCCTCTCGATCGGCAACAGCAGTAATAATTGGTCCATACATACCAAGCAGCAACAAGATAAAACTGCCTGAGATTCCCGGTAAAATCATTGCGCATATACCGAACAATCCAGCCACGAAAAAACCCGCTGAATGCTGGGGGAAACTCACTCCTGGACCCAAACCCAGCACGAGCATAGCGACGACTCCTAATAAAGCCATTGTGACTATCGTCGGCGTCAGACGAGTAATTTCGGTGCGAATAAGTGACAAACTTGATACTAAAACCAAACCGCAGAAAAACGACCAAACGAAAAGAGGCTGCGTCTCCAACAAAACTTTAAGCGTACCTGCCAGACCAAAAATCGCCGATGCAATGCCCAGCATGAGTGGCAACAAAAATGCCCCGTCTACGTGCCGCCATAAACCTGACCATTGCCCCTGAAACAACAACCGAATCGCAGCCGCATCTACCGAAGTAACTGCCCCCAAGAGTCGAGGGTAAATCCCGGTAATTAACGCAACCGTACCTCCTGACACCCCAGGCACAAGATCGGCAGTTCCCATAGCGGCGCCCCGCAGAAAAATGCCCCAGCTGGAGGTGGCCATTATCGCTCCACTCCGGGCAGCATAGGTACAAAGTTTACGGGCTCAACAACTTCGGTCTCAAAGCCCGATTCACCTGCGTAGACCACAATCAAATCCTGTTCACGGTTACCCACTGGCATAATCAAACGTCCCCCTGTGGCTAACTGCTCAAGCAACACTGCGGGCACCTCGTCCGGTGCCGCTGCCGACAAAATCACATCAAAAGGGCCCTTATCAGGCCAGCCTGCCAGACCATCTCCAAATCGCAGCTGCACATTACGTAAGCGTAAATCTCTAAAACGCTTGCGAGAACGATCTGAGAGCCCTTTGATTCGCTCCATCGCGAAGACCTCTGTAGACACTTGCGCCAGTATCGCGGTTTGGTAGCCCGAGCCACTACCGATTTCAAGCACCTTTTTAGGTGTGCCGTTTGCCAGAGCGAGTTCTGTCATTTTAGCCACAATGTAAGGTTGTGAAAGCGTCTGGTTCCACCCTATTGGCAAGGCGGTATCTTCATAAGCACGATGCGCAAGGGCTTCATCAACAAACAAATGTCGTGGTGTCGAGCGGACAGCTTCGAGGACTTCAACCGATGAAATACCTTGCTCAGCCAGACGCTGCACCAGCCGCTGGCGCGTTCGCATGGAAGTCATGCCTATACCATCACGATCCATCACTCAGACCTCAGTACCGGTACGAGCAATCAACAAAGCGACAGCATGGCAGGCAATACCCTCTTCCCGGCCAATGTATCCTAGGCTCTCTGTAGTCGTTGCTTTTACATTAACCGCCAGATGTGTCACGCCAATATCACTCGCAATATGGCCGCGCATGGCGTCGGTGTGAGGAGCTATTTTTGGCCTCTGGGCAATGATTGTAATGTCGGCGTTCACGACCTGCCATTGATGAGCGTCCAACAAAGCGACAACACGCCGCAGAAGCACGCGACTATCCACATCCGCATAAGTCGCGTCGGTATCGGGAAAATGAGCACCAATATCACCTAATCCAGCGGCCCCAAGCAGCGCATCGCAGAGGGCGTGCAGCACGACATCGCCATCAGAGTGGGCAACCAGGCCTGAACTGTGCGCGATTTTTTCGCCGCCCAAAATGACATGGTCTCCAGGACCAAAAGCATGGACGTCAAAACCATGTCCGATACGCATCATGTCCGCTTCACCGCCCAGGTTTTTAAATAGTACTCTGCCACCCTTAGGTCATCAGGCACAGTCACCTTTAAATTGCACGAAGGACCCTCAACAACCTGCACATCATACCCCGCTTGTTCCATCGCACTGGCCTCATCAGTAACAGGCAACCGCTTATCTAAAGACTGCTCAAGGGCAGAGGACAGCTCAGACCAGCGAAACATTTGGGGGGTTTGAGCGCGCCACAAGCTTTCACGATCAAGGGTTTCTTCAACGCGGTGATCGCTGCCAACGCGCTTGATAGTGTCATTGACCCGCTGTGCCAAGAGCCCGCCAACACCGCCGGCCTTAATCGAATCAACAAATCGCTGCAAATCCGCCAAGGGTAGGCAGGGCCTGGCCGCATCATGCACTAATACCCAATCGTCCTGCGCTGCAATCCCCGCGAGACTACGCAAACCAGAAAGCACCGAGTCAGCACGTTCTGCGCCCCCAGAAGCACGGCTAACCCTGGGGTCACTGAGACTCGAAATCTCATCAGCACGGCGATCGCTAGGATCTACTACCACGACAACCCCCCGAATATCAGGGCAAGCCAGAAGGCCACGCAAGGCATATTCAAGTATCGTCGTCCCCGCAATCCGCAGATACTGCTTGGGGATTTCTGCCGCCATACGTTGACCCGACCCAGCGGCGGGAACCACGGCCCACAAGCTACTCATGGTTGCTGTGGCACCGGCTCCGATGGTTCGACGAACTGGTAGTACGCTTCATCTTCTTTGACCAAGCCCAATTCCTCTCGTGCATGCTGCTCCACCGCCAAATGTCCATTTTGAAGTTCCATGACCTGATGCGCTAAGCGATCATTGCGGGCCTTGAGTTCAGCATTGCGCGCCTCTTCTATCGCTATTTTTTCCTGCAGTCGCACGCTTTCAGCAATGCCGCCATCGCCAAACCAAAGCCGATATTGAAGAAACAACACCAACCCCAGCAGAACGACGGCTAAAATCCGCATACGCATTAGCTGCGAGAAAACTCGTCGCGGCCACGATAAGGGGCAGTCAATCCCAATGCCGCCTCAATACGCAACAACCGGTTGTATTTGGCGACACGATCAGATCGGCAGAGTGACCCAGTTTTAATTTGTCCCGCACCCGTGCCCACAGCGAGGTCAGCGATGGTCGCATCTTCAGTTTCCCCTGAACGATGTGAGATAACCGCCGTGTAACCTGCACTGCGAGCCATAGCAATGGCATCTAAGGTCTCGGATAATGATCCGATCTGATTAAATTTAATCAAAATTGAATTACCAATGTTCTCGCGAATACCGCGCTCTAAAATTTTTGTATTGGTTACAAAAAGGTCATCCCCCACCAGCTGAATACGATCCCCAAGCTTTTGAGTCAGGGTGGCCCAGCCCTCCCAGTCCGATTCATCGAGCCCGTCTTCGATCGAAATAATGGGGTGTTGGCTACATAAGTCGCCCAAATAATCGGCGAATTCGCTGCTATTGAACTTCCGCCCTTCGCCTTTAAGATCATAAAGTCCATCTTTGTAAAATTCAGAGGCCGCACAATCAAGGGCCAGAGTAATATCAGAATCCAGTTTGTAGCCAGCCACCTCGACGGCCTCAGCAATGATATCGAGAGCCGCGGCATTGGAGGGGAGGTTTGGAGCAAACCCGCCCTCATCGCCAACCGCAGTCGCGAGCCCTCGAGCGGACAACACTTTTTTCAAATGATGGAAAATTTCTGCGCCCATACGCAAGGCATCAGAAAAAGTACCCGCTGAGACAGGCTGAATCATAAATTCCTGTATATCGACATTATTGTCGGCGTGCTCACCGCCGTTAAGAATGTTCATCATTGGTACGGGCATTGTCATCTGCTCGTTGCCCGATAAATTGGCGATATGCTCGTACAGCGGAATACCTCTTGCGGCCGATGCCACTTTCGCCGTAGCCAGCGAAACGGCGAGAATGGCATTTGCACCAAATTCACCCTTGTTTTCGGTGCCATCGGCCTCAATCATGCGCTGGTCAACGCCCCGCTGATCACAGGCGTCGTAACCCAATAGTAGTTCACGAATAGGCCCGTTAATATTGCCCACCGCGTTTAGAACACCTTTGCCCAGATAGCGCTTCGGATCATTGTCGCGTAACTCTAGAGCCTCTCGGCTACCTGTGCTGGCCCCGGACGGCGCACAGGCGACTCCCACCGCGTCATTGTCTAAGGTGACTTCTGCCATTACCGTGGGGTTACCCCGTGAATCCAATACTTCGAAAGCACGTACGTCGACGATCTCGCTCACTGAGGGTTCTCCATTCTGGTTTAATTTATGGTGAGATGAGGCAAGGCTTTTGCCATCGTATCGACAGCTTTGATTTGCTCGAGAAACGGCTCAAGCAGCTCTAAAGGTAAGGCGCTTGGACCGTCGCACAACGCTTTATCGGGCTCGGGGTGGGCTTCTAAAAACAAGCCTGCGAGACCTATGGCCATGCCTGATCGGGCCAATGATAATACCTGCTGTCTACGGCCCCCCGAAGCGCTCTGACCCGGATCTCGACGTTGCAAAGCGTGGGTAACGTCGAATATAAGCGGCAACCCGCCAGTAACCCGCTGCATGACACCAAAACCAAGCATGTCGACCACAAGGTTGTCATAGCCAAAATTACTGCCGCGCTCGCAGAGCAATAGCTGGCCGTTGCCACACTCGCGAAATTTATCCACGATATGAACCATTTGTTCCGGGCTTAAAAATTGCGGTTTTTTAATATTTATTACAGCCCCAGTGTTTGCCATCGCCTGAATCAGATCGGTCTGGCGAGCTAAAAAAGCAGGCAGTTGGATAATGTCACAAACTTCAGCGGCAGCGGCCGCCTCTTCAGGGGCATGCACGTCAGTCAGGATGGCAACTCCCAGCGCGCTTTTTACCGCGCCAAGCTGCCGAAGCCCTAAGTCGAGACCCGGCCCTCGATACGACGCCACCGATGAGCGATTGGCCTTGTCGTAAGACGCTTTAAAAACCAAAGGAATGGACAAGCGCCGACAGACTTCTTGGTAATGTCCCGCAACATCCACCGCAAACTGTTCGCTTTCAAGTACGTTGATTCCGCCAATCAGCACAAAGGGCAAGTGATTAGCAAACTGAATATCGCCGGCAGAGACAATGACAGGGGTGTCCGACATGGGTCAGCTCGTAGCCTCTGTTGCTGACTGCGCCTCAGTGTGTCGCAGCGCAGCCTCAATATAGCTGGTGAACAAAGGGTGGCCCCCCCGAGGTCTTGAGGTGAACTCAGGGTGAAACTGGCAGGCCAAAAACCAAGGATGCGAGGGTAACTCGACCATTTCGACCAGCTCCCGGTCCTGAGACCAACCCCCTACGCGAAGACCCGCTGCTTCAATCTGAGCGACGTAATTGTTGTTAATTTCGTAGCGGTGTCGATGCCTTTCACGAATTTCGGATGCGCCATATACCTTTTGAGCGAGGCTTCCCTCGACCAAATGACACGTTTGGGCTCCCAAACGCATAGTGCCACCTAAGTCTGACTGCGCATCTCGCTTTTCCAGGCTGCCATCGGCATCCTGCCACTCGGTGATCAACGCAACGACGGGATGGGGTGTTGTGGGCTCCATCTCCGAAGAATGCGCCCCAGTGAGACCACAGATATGTCTACCATACTCAATCATGGCCATATGCATACCCAAACAGATGCCCAAAAATGGAATGTTATTTTCACGGGCGTAGCGCACAGCTTCAATTTTGCCGTTTATGCCTCGATCACCAAAACCACCAGGCACCAAAATGGCATCAAGATTTTTCAGCAGCGCGACGCCGTCAGACTCAATATCTTCAGCGTCAATATATCGAATATCGACTTTCGCCAGGGTCTGAAGCCCCGCATGCTGCAGCGCTTCATTCAAGCTTTTGTAAGCGTCGGCCAAATCGACATATTTACCCACCATGCCAACCGTAACGGTGCCCCTGGTTTCACTAAACTCCCTCGCAACGACTTCATCCCACTCTGAAAGGTCAGCTGCGGGACTATCGAGCTGAAATTGGTCTAATACATAATCATCGAGGCCATTCGCATTTAGGTTTCCCGGAATTTTATAAATGGAATCAGCATCGAGGAGCGGAATCACCGCTCGAAACTCAACATTGGTAAACAAAGAGATTTTACGACGGGCACCTTCATCGACATCTACAGCGCAGCGACAAAGCAATACGTCAGGCTGAAGGCCGATTGAACGTAACTCTTTGACTGAATGCTGAGTGGGCTTGGTCTTTATCTCTCCTGCCGTGGCTATATACGGTATTAAGGTGAGGTGCATGAGCAGCGCTCGGGTAGGCCCTAGCTCCAGTTTAAGCTGGCGAACAGCCTCGAGAAACGGCTGGCTTTCAATGTCACCCGCAGTGCCACCAACTTCAACGACCGCCACGTCAGCACCATCAGCGCCCTTAATGACCCTGCGCTTAATTTCATCGGTGACATGAGGAATAACTTGTACCGTGCCACCCAAGTAATCACCACGGCGCTCTTTGCGAAGCACGGCATCATAGACACGTCCCGTGGTGAAGTTATTGCGCTTGGTCATGGTGGTTCGGGTAAAGCGCTCGTAGTGCCCCAGATCCAAATCGGTTTCTGCACCGTCATCGGTCACGAAGACCTCGCCGTGCTGGAAAGGGCTCATCGTTCCGGGGTCAAGATTTATATAGGGGTCTAGTTTTAGCAGCGTGACCTTGAGCCCCCGGGCCTCCAAAACGGCGGCGAGCGAAGCCGCAGCAATACCTTTGCCTAGGGAAGACACTACCCCACCTGTAACGAACACATAACGCGTCATGCCGACCACCGTTGCAGGGACGAATCCCAAGAGGTTGAAGCCGTTGGTGCCAGTGCCCTAGGGCCCCCAGTCACCTGAACTCAGATGGGAAATTAGTCTACCATCTAGGCGCGTTGCACTCAATTCCAAGGTGAAGGTTTAATCGGTTGCCATTGTGGCAGGAGCCGCTCCGAATGAGCTGGCGCCCCTTGGTTAAGCTCCCATAATGAACCAATCACCGGAATATATGACGTGGTTCCATCCCGAGCGAATATTGGCAGTCTCGACCGCCACCAGGGCGGAATATCATGGGCCTGACACAAAGTTCCGAAGTCACGAGTATGCTCAGCGTCCATCCTAAAACGCTCGCCAGCAGCACGATAGCGTACGGTGACTGTTTCTCCTCGGTAAAACCCCTTATTTTTAGGTGCGACAGCCCAAGTGACCGTGCCCCAACTACCTTCATAGGCTTGCCCGGCGACCAAGGTTGCTGACAATTGGGCTTCTTCGACAAAATAAGGAGTAAAGCAAATCAGCCCACGCCAAGCCCGTAACATACCCCGTCCCACATCAACCTCAGGGCAGCGGTCAGTGCGAGCTTCATAACACTGGCGAACAAACTCAGTCAGACGCGCGGCCGCAGGGACATCTAGCAGCAACTCTGAAAGCCACCTATGCAGTGAATAAGCCAACACCCCCCTGCTATCTTGAGCGCTGTCTTTTAGGTGATAAGCCATTGCCGGCTCACCCATAACATTTGCAGTCAGCGCAAGGGGCTGTGCATTGTGCTGGCGTAGAAGCTCTGACTGAAGCTCAGTCGCTCGCCGAATGGACTCACGATAACCCGGCCAGCGCTGTTCTAACTTGGGAAGAATTTCTGTCCTGAGAAAACCGCGGTCAAAGCGCGCATCCTGATTACTCGCATCAATCACGTAAGCGAGCTCTCTGTTATCAGCCCAACGTTTGATCACTGAACGCGCCACCCCCAGCAAAGGGCGAGACAGAACCCCTTGCCCCAGTTCACGCCGCCGTGGCATACCGGCGAGTCCTTTAGGGCCGGTCCCGCGCAATAGCCGCTGCAGAACTGTTTCAACCTGATCGTCAGCGTGATGAGCCAGTAGCAGCACTTCACCAGACTTTAACTCCTGTCGGTAAACGCTGTACCGCGCGGTTCTAGCTGCAGCCTCAATGCCTTTACCCTCGTCAGTAACAGGAGTAACACGGTAAACCGACAAAGCAATTGATAGCTGCTGGCAAACGTCTTGGCAGACCTCAACCCAGGCGTCAGCTTCGGGAGCCAGCCCATGGTGTATGTGAACTGCACGCAATGCAGGCCTGCGTTCAGGCCCCAGATGATCAAGCCACGCGTGGGCTAAGTGAAGCAGCGCTATGCTGTCACAGCCCCCACTCAAACCCAGCACCCAAGCACTGGCAGAAAGGTCCTGCTCAAACTCAGAGGCTAGCTGGTCAAAAAGAGAGGAATCCTTCAGAGTCAGTTACCGTAGGACATAAGCCGCTGGTAACGCGCCTCCAGCATAACGTCTGTCTCCACCGAACATAGCCTATCGACCTGCTCAACCAAGTGCGCCTTTACGCGACGAGCCATCTCCACTGGGTCTCGATGGGCGCCCCCCATGGGCTCTCGAATTGTTGCGTCAACGATATCTAAATCTTCAAGTGTCGATGACGTTACTCCCATCGCGGAGGCTGCTTGGGGCGCAAATTCACTGCTCTTCCAAATAATATTGGCACACCCTTCGGGAGAGATCACAAAATAAGTAGAGTACTGCAACATCGCAAGATGATCCCCGACTCCGATGCCCAGCGCGCCCCCTGAAGATCCTTCACCAATAACAGTGCACACAATGGGGGTGCGCAAACGCGACATGACTGCCAGATTTTGCGCGATGGCCTCAGAAATTCCGCGCTCTTCCGAGTCAATACCGGGATAAGCTCCGGGAGTGTCAATTAAGGTGATGACCGGCATTTTAAAGCGCTCAGCCATTTCCATTAGCCTAAGCGCCTTGCGGTACCCCTCGGGTTTCGGCATACCAAAGTTTCGGTATACCTTATCTTTCACTGTCCGCCCCTTCTCTTGACCGATTACCATAACGGGGCGACCCTCAAGGCGCGCAACGCCACCTACAATCGCTTTGTCATCACCGAAATGTCGATCCCCATGCAACTCATCGAACTCCGTAAAAACATGTTCGATATAGTCCAATGTGTAGGGACGTTGGGGGTGCCGAGCAACACGTACGATGTCCCAGGGGCTGAGATCGGCATAAATTTTCTCAGTAAGACCCTTACTTTTTTCTCGAAGTCGCTCGATTTCCTCCGCTAAATTGAGGTCCGCATCGGAGCCAACATTGCCGAGCTCCTCGATCTTGCCCTCGAGCTCGGCAATGGGTTGTTCAAAGTCGAGGTAATTGGGATTCATGGACACCTACCGTCACGGCTGCCTAATTTGTTGCCCTAGTTTACAAAAGGGCGGCCTTACACGCCATGCCAACGTAGGACTCCATTAACGGGTGCTGTATGCTTGGCGCGCGATGATGAACTCCGATACGACTAAACACCCCTCAGCAGACCACCGCTTGGTGCTTGCACCCATGGAAGGCGTGATCGATAGCGTCATGCGTGATCTTCTAACGACAATAGGAGGCTACGATCGTTGCGTCACTGAATTTGTTCGAGTTTCCCAAACCATACTGCCATCAAGAGTCTTCCATCGGCTTTGCCCTGAGCTGTTAACTGGTGGCCGAACCCCCGCTGGCACCCCCGTATTTTTGCAATTACTGGGCAATAACCCTGACCTCATGGCCAGAAATGCACAGGTTGCTGAAGCATTAGGCGCCCCGGGTATCGATTTAAATTTTGGCTGCCCTGCCAAGACCGTGAATAAATCTCAAGGGGGAGCGGTGCTGCTCAAAACACCTGATTTATTGGGTGCCGTTTGCGCGGAGGTTCGCGCCGCGGTGGCACCAGAAATACCCGTCACGGCCAAAATAAGACTGGGATTTGAAGATGACGACAGCTTTGAGGCTATTGTAAAGGCTGCTGTTGACGGCGGTGTTTCCGAACTCACTGTCCATGCAAAAACACGCCGCCAAGGCTACCGCCCGCCAGCACACTGGTCACGACTGGCCCAAATTGCCAACGACGCCAGATTACCCATTATCGCTAACGGTGAGCTTTGGTCACCTTCGGACGTCATACGCTGCGGCACCGTGAGCCACTGCAAAGACTTCATGTTGGCCCGAGGTGCGCTTTGCCGCCCGGATCTTGCCCGTGCTGTTCGCCATGCGTGGCATGGACTCAACACACCGGCCATGACATGGGCTGAAGTATTTCCGCTGCTGCAAATTTTTCTGCGCAGCAATGCCCATGCTTACGAACCTCGACACGCATGCAATCCATTAAAACAATGGTTGGTGTACCTTAAGCATTATTTCCCTCAAGCTGGAGCACTGTTTTCGTCAGTCAAGCGCATCAGAGACTTTGAGGAAATGGATCTGGCTTTAGAAACTATCGCACCAAAACTTTCGGAAGCTGCATAACAACGCTCATCCATTACCACTAGGAAGCCCTAACCCTATGAATACAACTGCGAACAGCCCTTCCCAACACGGCCGAGAGTTCATGGGCCACCCTGCTGGCCTGTACATTTGTTTTGGTACCGAGCTTTGGGAGCGATTTTCTTTTTATGGCATGAAGTACTTGCTGCTCCTCTACCTCACCAAGTACCACCTTTTCGACGATAGTACCGGACTGGCGGTCTTGGGAAGCTATACCGCACTGGTGTACGCCATGCCGCTCTTGGGGGGTCTCATTGCCGATCGATACTTGGGCATGCGTCGAGCGGTTGTCTACGGCGGGCTATTATTGGTCGCTGGTCATCTGGGCATGGCCTTTGAAGGTGAGCAAGCGCGAATGCTTGAAGGTAGTGTCGTCAGAGACGACGGGGCCCTACAGATTTTCTACCTTTCACTTGCCTTGATCATTATGGGGGTGGGGTTTCTAAAACCCAACATCTCTACGGTCGTGGGCAAGCTCTACGCCGAAGACGACCCCCGGCGGGATGCTGGCTTCACCATCTTTTACATGGGCATCAACGTGGGAGCATTTACAGCCACCCTCCTCTGCGGCTGGTTGGGCGAAGTTTATGGCTGGGCCTACGGTTTTGGTGCAGCAGGTATTGGCATGTCACTGGGACTCGCTCTCTTTCTTTGGGGACAGCCGCTACTAGAGGGTCACGGTGAAGCACCCTCGACCACCGCGCTTAGCGAAAAACGGGGACCTCTAAGACTCGACCACCTGATTTATCTCAGTGGTATCGCCGGCGTCGTCGTCATCTGGCAGATCGTTCAGGTCACCGCTGTCGTTGGCACTCTGCTCAACGTTGTGTCACTCGCGACTTTGGGTGGTTTAGGCTGGTATATCTTTGCCCGTTGTGACCGTATCCAGCGTGATCGCATGCTGGCATTGGTGGCACTCATTATCTCAACAGTCTTTTTCTGGGCGCTATTTGAGCAAGCAGCGGGTTCTATGACGTTGTTTGCAGACCGCAACACTGACAAATCGCTCTTCGGGGTAACCTTGACCGCATCACAGTTTGGCGCCGCCAACTCCTTCTTCATATTTACCCTCGCCCCGCTATTCGCATTTCTTTGGACGTGGTTAGGGCGAAGAAATATAGAACCAGGCACACCGGTGAAATTCGCTCTGGGGATTATTCAGGCGGGCTTGGGTTTCGGTGCGCTCGCCTATGGAGCACAGTTTCCAAACGAAGCCGGTATTGTCTCCGCTTGGTGGTTGATTCTCGCCTATCTACTGCACACCACCGGGGAGCTATGTCTAAGCCCAGTGGGCTTATCGGCTGTGACCAAACTCTCAGTACCTGGAGTTGTTGGCGTCATGATGGGCGCGTGGTTTCTTGCCTCAGCTTATTCCGGCTATGTAGCAGCACTGTTGGGCACCATGGTTTCCGAGTCCGATGGCTTTGTCACATTATTCGACCAGCTGCTCTGGGCTGGGGTCATTGCCGGCGTTGTCCTACTTATTGCGACACCGTTTCTGAAGCGTCTGATGCACGGGATTCGCTAACAGCAACGCCTGCGGGGTCTTGACCGCGCAGGCGTCTAATCAGCTGCTGATAGTCCCAGCCAATCATGTAAAGCGCGGGAACCATAAGCAAACTTACAAATAGTGCAAACAAAACACCGAAAGACAGCGATAACACGGCGGGTTTAAGAAACTCAGCTGTCGTAGAACGCTCTGCCATAATCGGCAACAAACCGACACACGTCGTGACCGTCGTCAGAAAAATGGGTCTAAAGCGATTAATCGCCGCATCGACGACTGCTTCTGCCGAGGTTAAACCGTCATCCTCCCGACGTCGGATGTAGTCGACGAGTACCAGGTTGTCATTGACCACCACCCCCGCCGCCGCGCCAATACCAAAATAGGAAAACAGTGCCAGCGGCATATCGAATATAAGGTGCCCAAAGATAGCGCCCATAAAACCGAAGGGAATTGCGGTCATGATCAGTAGAGGTAATGCATAAGACCTAAAGGCAACCGCGATGAGGGCGTAAATGGCAAAAAGCGCCACGGTGTATAACGCCGCAATTTCACTGTAAAACTCCGCCTCCGATTCCTGAGTGCCCCCTTTGAGCACCTTCAAACCCGGGAACTTACTTTCAAGGGTAGGCATATAAGTGTCAGTAACCGAACTGGATATTTCCTCCATGGCATCGCGCTCAACATTAGCGACAACACGAACGAAGCGCTCTCCATTGCGGCGATTAATGCGTTGGACGCCCGTACCAAAGGTCACGTCAACAACGGACAGCAGCGGAATGCTGCGGCCATCCGAAAGTCTAATCATGAAGTCATCTAAAGACGATAAGTGACTACGAGTATCGCGCGGGTAGCGCACCATGACCTTCACGTCACCGAACTCTCTGGGGAGTCGCTGCACTTCCTCACCATAGTAAGCTTGCCTAACTTGCCGCGATACTTCTGCGAGATCTACATTCAGTTTTTCTGCACCAGGTTTTAAGGAGAACCGTAGTTCGCTTAGCTCACCCTGTTGATCATCGCGGACATAATACGCGGCGTCGTAACCTTGCAAATGCAGCTGTAGATCTTCACTCGCCGCTTTTAAGGCGGAAAAATCCTGATGCTGCAATAGAAAGGTTACCGTGGGAGACCCTTCGTTCAGGGTATAACGCACCTCAACTTTTTCGGCGTCTGGAAAGTCGCCTGCCAGCTCTCTTAGTCGCTCCGCAGCAGCGCGCGCACTGAGGTCTCTTACTTCAGGTGGCGCCAATCTAACAATGGCAATCACGTTTTCAGGACGAGCGCGGGTGTACCAACCCTCAATCAACTTACCTGTTCCCTCACCTGAATCCTGCGCAGAATTCTCCACCTCAACAATGAGCGCCTTCTCTGCCACCTGCAACTGATCTAGAACTTGCAGCGCGCGCTCATAAGGAGTGCCCACAGGGAGGTCAACACTGATATAAATCTGCTCATTTTCTACTTGGGGCATGAAGAAAAATTTGACCCAACCGGAGGAAAAAAGGCCAACGGAGATCATAAAGCCGACCAAAAAAACCATGGTCGTGGTGTAACGATTACGGATGCAGCGCTCGAGGAACGGCCCATAATGATTGTGGGCAAAATCTACGATCGAGTGCGCAATATTTTGTTGCCAGCGCTTGATTCCCTTTAAATTTTTACGAGGCTCAATATGTCGCAGATGAACGGGGAGAATAAAAAAAGCTTCAATCAGCGACATGATCAGGGCCAGCGTGATAACAATTGACAGCTGCCGTGTCACCTGCGCATCAATGCCTGAAACAAAGAGCCAGGGCGCAAAAGCTACGATCGTCGTTAACACGGCGAAAATAACGGGGCGCGCCACACTCACCGCCCCAGCAACGGCAGACTCCTCACCGCTAAGGCCCATACTATGGTTGTGATGGTGAATGCTTTCACCTACTACAATCGCATCATCGACGACGATTCCCAGTACCAGCAGGAAAGCGAAGGTCGAAATAACATTTAACGAAACGTCACTGGCCGGCAAAAAAGCAAAGGCGCCCATGAATGCGACGCCAATACCTGCAGTCACCCATAGCGCTACAGCTGGTCGGGTCGTCAGCACCAAAACGATGAAGACTAGAAGCAAACCCAACACTGATGATTCGGTGATGAGATCCATTCGCGAGGTATAAATATCCGCGGTATCGAACCACATCATCAATTCAATGCCGGGAGGAAGCGTAGGCTGCGTATCTGTGATCCAGCGTTTCGCTGCCTCACTAGACTTCACCACCTGCATATCGTCGGTGGCCTGCACCTGTAGCAAAACGGCAGGCTTACCATTCAGTGTGGCTATAATTTCGCTTTCTTCGTAACCATCAATAACCTTTGCGACATCGCCTACACGAATGGTTCCACCCTCGCGGGTTTGTCTGATAATGATATTTTCAAAGTCACGTTGCGAATCGGCCAGGTTAAGCACCCGCAACTGAACGTCTCCCGTCGCTGCCTTTACCTGGCCCGAGGAAGAATTGATTGAACTCCCTCGAATAACCCCCGCCACCTCGGCAAAAGTCACTCCGTAACGCCGCAGAGCCGACTCCGAAAGTTCAATGGTGACCTCTTCCTGTCTAACGCCAAAGAGCTCCACCTTTGAGATGTAAGGTCGAGAGGCAAGATCTTGACGGAGATCCTCTGCCAGTCGCGTAAGCGCTCGCTCGTCAATATCGCCAATAACGGCAACTCGCAGCATCTCTTGCCGCCACTCAAGGCGTCGCACTCTCGGATTTTCAATATCTCTGGGTAGCGAGGTCACAGCATCTACTGCGTTTTTGACATCATTGATAAAGGCGTTGATGTCAACGTTGGCATAGGTCTCGACGTTTACATTGCCAAAGCCTTCTCTGGCCTCCGAATAAACCCTGTAGACATTGTTAACGTTCTCGACAGCATCCTCGATACGTTGAATGACCTGTTGCTCCACCTCTCGAGGGGATGCGCCGGGCCAGATAACTTCTACTTGAACCTGATAAGGGCTCACAGTAGGAAAGGCCTCTTTTTCAATATTCTGCAGACCCAACCAACCTGAGATAATAATACCCAGCATCAGCAAATTCGCTGCTACGGGATTTTTAACCCACCAACCTACCAGTGCAGTCACGTCAGCGCTCCTCAGTCAGCCACGGCTGGCTCCGAAGCAATGACAATCGCCTCGGGTGCAGCATTAATAGGCTCTAGAGCCATCCCTGGAATGGGATTACGAATCGCCGATATAATGACAGCCTCGCCTTCAGCGATGCCACCGGCCAAAAATGTCTCGCGGGTATTGCTATGAATCACCTCGACGGCTCTTATTTCCAATTGCCCATTAGCATCAAGAATAAATACTCGATCACCGGCACGCAGACCGTCTGATGAGATGGCAATTGTGTCGGTCAAAATACGACCTGCAATGGCCGCTTCGACAAACAAGCCCACCGCTAGGGGCATCTGAGCGGGAGCCTCTGTAAGGTCGTAAGGTTTATTAACGACGGCAGTGGCATAAATAACACGGGTTTCTGGGTCTATCGCAGCATCTAATCGCTCAACCCGCCCAGTCCATAAACGCTGCTCTCCCGCCACCTTGGCAGTGAGGTCTACAGCCAATCCCTCGCCACTCGGTGCGCGATAACCGATTGGTACACCTAAGGCACCTAGCTGATTGTCAGTAAGGGGCAAGCGAACTTCCACGCGATCGGTGCCAAAGGCTGAGGCGAGCACCTTGCCCGGACCCACGTATTCGCCCAAGTCTACAGAAGTCGATCGCAAACGCCCTGCATAAGGCAACGCTATTTTAGTGCGCTCAAGATTAGTTTTCGCTAGGGATAATCCCGATTGAGCAGCCTCCAAGGCCAGTTGAGCACGGGTCACCTGGGGTTTTTTTAACGCCAGGGGTGAGGGCTTGTCTACGCCCGCCAGCTGCTGTCGCGCCACATCAGCATCTGCGTAAGCGGTCTCTAAATCCACCTTTGCAGCAGCCACCCGGGCCTCAGCCTCGTTGAGCGCTGCCTGGTAGTCAGTATCCTCAATTCTGAGGAGAGTTTCGCCGGCCAAAAAACGACCGCCCTCAACAAATTCGTCAGAGACTTCGATAATGCGACCTGCCACCTGAGCCACGAGGTCAGATCGCAGCGTCGCCCTGACGTCACCATTAGTTTGGACAGTCAATTGGTTGGTCGCTACTGCTGCGGCTTGGATATGGACCCTAATTGGTCTGGGTGCCTCGATAGCGATATCAGGCTTGGGCTTGGTCGCATCGAGGAGGACAACAATTGTGACCCCTGACAGCAAAACTAAAAGTGGTACCAAGACCCTTTTGACTCGGCTACGCATGCAGACTCCCTGTCCAAAGTATTGTTTGTCGCATCCAACAAGATACAAACTATCAAAAATTCGCGCGGGCTAAGTCTACCAGTGACCCAGCGTTCTAACCCGACTAAGCCATCTTTTTTGACCAATTCGGTAAAATTCCCGACCAAATCTTAAAATCCGGCAAAAAAAAAGCCCGCTTCTGCGGGCGTCTTCCTTAAGCATTACTACTTGTTGGGCCTGTAGGAGAACTTCTGCCCGCCTAGCGTCGCCTCATAAATTAGTCCGCCTTTAATAATGCTGTAACCATTCCTATATATTTTCTTACCATGTCGCATTGTCCATAAAAAAACTCAGTGACTCAGCGCGAAATGTAATATTAACTACACGCTTTTACACACCAAACAACACCCTTGGGCGCAGGACAGTCGCCCCTACAACACAAATACCTAAAAATCTAAAACGCCCCGCTTTGCAGACGTTCTTAAAAACTCCGATCCACCTGCAATCCAGCGCGCAAGCCGTGTCGTAGATATCTTATAAACCAACCGGAGTTAGCTATGTTGACATCTACTCACCAAAAGCCACAGGCACTAGAATTGGCAGACAACACCGTGAACCTTCGTCCTTCGATTTCCCGCGAGGCTACGTTAGTCAGAGAGGCGCTAGTCGCGCGCGGGCTGGAAACGCCGCTAATTGACAATGGTCTGAACAGGGAACAGAAGCTGGCTATAGTTAAAGAGGCTTTTACCGACATCACCCAAGCCCTAGGCCTCGATTTAACCGACGACAGTCTTTGCGATACCCCTGATCGCATTTCCCGAATGTATATCGACGAAATTTTCTCGGGCTTGGACTACGGCAACTTCCCGAAGATTTCGGTCATCGACAATAAAATGCAGGTCGATGAGATGGTGATGATTGATGACATCGATCTGACGTCTACTTGTGAACATCACTTTGTGACGATTGACGGCCAGGCTCGGGTTGCGTACCTCCCGCGCAATAAAATTATCGGACTTAGCAAAATCAACCGCATCGTTAGGTTCTTTGCTCAGCGACCACAAGTGCAGGAGCGGCTGACCCAGCAGATTTTGGTAGCGCTGCAAACCTTGCTGGAGACCGATAACGTAGCTGTGTCGATGGAGGCAGTGCATTATTGCGTCAAATCACGAGGTGTCATGGACACAAGCTCCCGAACTCGAACAACGTCCTTAGGGGGAATGTTTAAGGAAAATCCCGCAGCACGCAGCGAATTCCTTCGTTGAAGCTAAAACGGGATGGGCTTCCCATCCCAATCTAGGTACAGCAAGCGCTCGGCCGTGGGAACATCGTCTAATAGCGCGACTAACCGCTTCGCCACAAAGTTTGGAGTGAATAGTTTGCTTTCAGGCACCCCGCGCTGAAATGGTTTTGAGAGTGTTGTATCAACCGTTCCGGGGTGGAAGGCGACTAGCTGAGCCGACTTGTTAAGACGCCCAAATTCTACGCTGGCGCACTGCAGCATCATGTTTAACGCCGCCTTACTCGCCCGGTAGCTGTACCAACCGCCCAAGTGATTATCTTCAATACTTCCGACACGCGCTGATAGCACTGCCATCCTAGGTTTATCGGCTTGGCGCAGCGCTTCATGAAACGCACCTAGCCATAACATGGGCAAAATTGTATTAACGTCAAAAATTTGCGCCATCGTTGCCCGAGATAACTGTCTGAGAGCACGCTCAGGACGGTATCCATCGCCCTGCAGGATGCCGTTGGTAATCACTAGGCGCTCCAGCGTGCCTGGGCGTTCAGAGATAGCGCGGGCAATCGACTCAATTGATGGGTCACTGTAATCGCTGCACCAAGTGGAGACTTTTGACAATAAATGGGTCTCGACTCCCCTACTGACGACATGAACCTCACTGTAACCTTGATCGGCCAAAGCGCTGGCAACCGCAGTACCGATACCTCCGGCTCCAACCACGACAGCTTTACCCTTCATGGCTTGCCCTCGAGGTTAGAGGTTAGAGCATAGATTTTGGACAAGGTAACCATCATCTGCCGCTCAAGGCATAGAGTCGAGACAGACTGGCATACCCTTGCATTGCGGCTTTTAATCATGATCACCATGCGGCCACCGTGCCATCTTTACGCATTTCTGTAGCGCCGGAATACACCCCCGTGTGTTGGTCTCGCTGTATCGCTTGATATCCCCCGAAAGGGCCCGCAGTATCGTCAAAAACAACGTTATGCCCTAGCTCACGCAGCGACGACACCGTCTCTACGGGAACCCCTGGCTCTACATACAATGTGCCATAGGCCGTTGGGTCTCCACCGTCGGGACTACTGCCACCGTCGTGTAAAAATCGTGCAGCATCCCCTGCCTCTTGCAGATTCATATTGAAGTCCACAATGTTAACAAGCACCTGCACATGCCCTTGTGGCTGCATGCCTCCCCCCATCAAGCCAAAGCTCATCCAGGGCTTGCCCTCTCGAGTCACAAAAGCTGGAATAATTGTATGGAAAGGACGCTTGCCCGGCGCGTAAACATTGGGGTGCTTCGGATCAAGCGAAAACAACTCGCCCCGGTCCTGCAACATAAAACCCAAACCTGTGGGCACCAAGCCTGACCCCATTCCACGGTAATTAGACTGAATTAAAGACACCATCATGCCCGATGCATCAGCCACCGTTAAATAGGTGGTGTCACCCTCACCCTCCAAGGGCACTGCGAGGGCTTCAGCGGTCAAAACCTTGTCTGTGCTGATACGGGCATACTGTGCCTCAGCAAACTTATCTGATAACAGTTGATCAACGGGAATCTGAGCAAATACTGGGTCAGCAAAAGTTTGCGCCATCGCCTCAAAAGCCAGACGCTTAGCCTCGACCATAAGATGAAAAAGCTCAGCTGAGCCCCGCTCCATTTCGGCCACATCAGCCTGCTTAATAATATTCAGCATCATCAGCGCCGCAAAGCCCTGACCGTTGGGAGGGAGCTCCCAAAGCGTCGCACCGTGGTAGTCGACACCCCGAGGCTCTACCCACTCTCCGACATGATTTGCAAGATCGGCGGCGGTAAGGTCGGCATCAATTGCTTCAAAGTAGTCAGCCATCTGCTCGGCTAACCGCCCTTGATAAAAACTAGCCCGCCCTTCTGCACCGAGTGTCCGCAGTGTTTTCGCAAGGTCGGGGTTACGAAACATCGTTCCGACAGCGGGGGCAACTCCTTCAGGAAAATACAGCGCGCGGGCATTATCCAGCTCTTCAATCATGGATTCGCGCTGCTCGAAACGTCGCTGGTTGGCTGCAAACGCAGCCGCAATGACAGGAGACATTGGAAAACCAATCTCGGCATATTCGGCGGCAGGCGCCAACACCTCATCCATATCCAGTGCGCCCCATCGTTCATGAAGCGCAAACCAACCATCGACAGTGCCCGGCACCGTAACTGCTAGCGAACCGTGAGACGGTATGCCCCGATAATCCTTTGGCAGTTGCCCCCCAGACTTCATTGCCTCAATAGCGCTCAGCAGTGCATCCAAATCGCGACCTACAGGGCTGCGCCCTGAGCCGTTATAACCGTAGAGTTGTTGGGTTTTAGGGTCCCACACGATGGCGAATAAGTCTCCACCGATACCATTTCCGGTAGGCTCCATCAGCCCTAACGCCGCGTTAGCAGCGATGGCCGCATCGACTGCACTGCCACCCTGCTTCAAAATATCAATCGCGATTTGAGAGGCCAAGGGCTGTGCCGTAGCTGCCATTCCCTGGGCACCATAAACCGGACTTCGTGACCAGTCGGCTCCGACAGGACGTGCACCCGGACCCAAGGACTGTGCATTAATCGAGCAGGATAGAAACCACAGCAAGGTGATGGTCGTTAAACGCGCAAACCGCAAGGCTACGGACTTCAGACGTTTGTATAGAGTGGTCATATTTGAACCTCATAGCAGTTTCGAATCCTAACGACTTGTAGCAGCTTGCGTTAACTCATCATGAGACTCAAGGTATGCCTATTGAGTAATCTTGACAGTCGCTTGACACAGGACCGAGCAACCATGAACAAAGATATGCCCCAAAACGTCGCCGCAGAACAAAAACGAAGCGCAGCCTTTATAGGTTTAGGCGCCATGGGTTTCCCCATGGCGGGCCACTTGCAACGCGCAGGTTATCCCACCACGGTGTATAACAGGTCCCCCACCAAAGCCTCCCATTGGCATGAAACCTATCAGGGCAAGACTGCCCCAACCCCGGCAGAGGCAGCACTCAACGCTGACCTTGTTTTTGTTTGTGTAGGTAACGACGACGACGTCCGTGAAGTGACCTTTGGGAACCAAGGCGTGTTAGCAACACTCAAACCAGGATCAATACTGATCGATCACACTACAGCCTCTGCTGATCTTGCTCGGGAGTTGCAGGCAGCGTGTCAAAAAAAGAACATTGGCTTTTTAGATGCTCCCGTCTCAGGTGGGCAAGCCGGCGCTGAGTCAGGGCAGCTGACTATTATGGCGGGTGGTGAGACCAGCACCTTTGACAGTGCCCAACCCATGATGTCTATTTACGGTAAAAGCGTGCGCCTCATGGGTCCATGCGGCACAGGGCAGCTCACTAAAATGGCTAATCAAATTTGTATCGCAGGAGTTCTTCAGGGGCTGTCTGAAGCGTTACATTTTTCCGATCGAGCGGGGCTCGACACGGCAGCTGTCATCGAGGCTATTAGCCAGGGCGCGGCCCAAAGCTGGCAAATGGATAACCGCTCTCAAACAATGATTCAAGGTCAGTTTGATTTTGGCTTCGCGGTTGACTGGATGCGAAAAGATTTAGGTCTAGTGCTTGATGCCGCTAGCAGGGCGGGAGCTTCCCTACCCCTGACAGCACTAGTCGACCAATTTTATGGTGACGTTCAAAATCTAGGTGGGGGCCGATGGGATACCTCAAGTCTCATCGAAAGGCTGCGAAAGCTAAACGCATAGGTTTAATGTACTGCGTTACTTTCAATCACATCCCAATAGAGCGTTTCTATCCATTTGGCCTCACTAATAAAAGCCCAAGCAAAAGACTGGTACATGTCGTCAAGCCCTTTCTCCTGAATACTTGATAGCGACAACCCGGCTCCAATGTCTTCAGTCACCGACTTGTGAGTCGCTCGAATCATTGCGTGAACCGCCATCAGGTCACTGCGGCGAGCGATTGGGCCATGGCCCGGTACAACCTGAGTATCGTCGTTTATCATGGCGAGTAACTTCTCCTGACTCGACAAATAAGCACCCACACTACCGCCGCTGTCAGTGTCGATAAATGGAAAGCGTTTATTAAAAAATAAATCCCCGGCATGCAGAACATTGGCACCTTCGAAATACACGGCCGTATCACCGTCCGTGTGCCCTTCAAGGACAACAAGATTGAGCCGATCGTCGTTGAAATAGATGTGCACGCCCTCGTGGTAGGTAATGACGGGTAAAGGGTTATCTTGTGACGGAACTCGAGCTAGCAGTCGCACCCGCGCCGCCTCACTGGCAACGATAGTCGCACCGGCTTTGGCAAAGAAGTCATTCCCACCCGTATGATCTCCATGATGGTGCGTATTGATAACGTACTTTAGGGATTGGTGCGCCTCAGCAGTGCTTGAGACGTTAGCAAGGGCCTCAGCTATGCGCTCCGCCATGGCCGCATATTGATCGTCGACTAATAGCAGCCCATCTGCCCCGACGCTTACGGCAAGGTTACCGCCGGCCCCTGTCAGCATGTATACCGAGTCTGTGAGCTGTGTCGCTTCAATCAACACGTTAGAAAATCGATCGGGCTGTGCCATAAGGACGCAGTTAAAAGTCAGCAGCAGGGTAAACAGCATTGCTTTAGCGCTAATGATGGCGACGCGGTTCATAACGACATTCCGGTGTACTCGCAAAATTTCAGGTCTCGGCGACAACCTTACCTCAGACGGGTAGACTCCTCCTACGCATCGTCTCGCCGCGGAGAATTCCAATGAAAGCACATCACCACGCCGCATCCGCCTCCGTCGCATTACCCAATGCACGGCAGAGGCTATATGTACGCTACTACGTAGCCATTACCGCAGATTTGATTGTGTTGGGTCTGCTCTCTCAGTTTTGGGACCGAGTACAGATAAGCAGTTTCACGGCGGGCTTGGTCGCCGCAATTCTGTTACAGCTACTTTTGCAGGTCACCTTAATGATCGAGCACGCCGCCTCTCAGCCCTTCAAAAATAAAAACTCCTGGCAAGCAAGCGCTGGAAGGATATTTGTTGCGTGGCTGATCTTATTTAGCTCAAAGTTCGCTATGTTGTGGGCTATCGGCTTGGTTTTAGGCGACGCGATACATTTTTACGGCGCTATGCACGGCGCGCTTCCCTTTATTGCCACAGTCATTTGTATGGTTTTAGCTGAGGAACTGGCATTTCGTACCTTCGCCACATTAGAGCGCCCAGATAAAGGGGAGTAAATATCAATGACTGAAAGTGACAGCGCTTTAGAGTTCACCACCCACGAAGGGGGATGCCACTGCGGTAATGTTCAATGGCAAATACAGGCCCCCGCTCACTTGCAAACACATACCTGCAACTGCTCGATATGCGATATTAACCACTACCAACATTTGATTGTTCCCAAGCAGCGCTTTCATCTCCTTAAGGGTTCAGAGGACCTCAGCGACTACCGGTTTGGTTCGGGTCAGGCACAACACTATTTTTGTAAAACTTGTGGTGTTAAATCTTTTTACGTGCCGAGATCAAATCCTGACGGTGTCAGCGTTCATGCGCGATGTCTCAATCTAGCGACTGTTTTATCGATCACAGACACACCCTTTGACGGACAAAACTGGGAGAAAAATGCTGCCTCCCTTGCACACCTATCAAAAGCATGACGGCGCTAAAGTTTTGGCAAACAACGCCAATGAGCGAGCTCTCAGATCGACAGTGGGAGTCTTTGTGCGATGGCTGTGGCAAGTGCTGCCTTAACAAGCTCGAAGATGAGGACACGGGAGAAATTTATTACACCAGCGTTGCCTGTCAGTTACTCGATCACTCTTCGGGCAGATGCAGCGACTACAAAAATCGATTAGAACGGGTTCCTGACTGTCTAGATTTACGTCAAACGGACTCTGAGTCCTATCACTGGCTGCCAGCAACCTGCGCCTACCGATTGCTTGCCGCGGGTAAGGATCTACCGGAATGGCATCATTTAAAAAGCGAAGATCCCACGCTGGTTCACCGAGCCACCTGCACCGTAAAGCACCGTGTCATTTGTGAAACTACGATCGACCCCGAGCAGCTTGAGGACCACATCATCGCTTGGACTGACCGCTAACCGTCAGAGTAAGCATTTAAAACCTACGCTACAAACCACCCCCCTCAAAAACAAGGAAGTCATCGAGCCGTTATGCAGAGCCAAGATCAGGAAGTTTTTGAAAAACTCGGTGAGTGGCTTCAAAACGGCAGCGCGCCGTATTTGTGCACTATTGTAAAGGCTATAGGGTCTTCACCTAGGCCGGTAGGCTCAATGCTGGGATGCTGCGGTGAACACAGCATTGGTACGCTATCGGGAGGCTGCGTCGAAGAAGACCTGCTCGACAAACTGCGTACCCATGCGATTGATGCCTCCATCCCGCAACTCATCGAATACGGGGTTTCCGCAGAGGAAAATGAACGCTTAGGATTGCCCTGCGGCGGCCGGCTACATATTTTGGTGCAACAGCTCTCCCCCGCAAGCGCAGATTGGGTGATAGACGTGGTGACCGCTCTGCGAGCACGGAGCTCCATGGTCAGAACGACCGACCTGAAAACCGGCGTCACATGCGCAGAGGTAGCAGAAGATTATGTCCCTCTTAGCCTGACACAAAATTCATTGAAGCAAGGGCTTGGACCCAAAATGCAAATGCTGCTGGTAGGTGCAGGACAACTCGCTCAGGTTTTGGCACAGTTGGCACTCGCTATGGATTACGAGGTGATCGTTACCGACACGCGGGAAGACGTTATTGCTCAGTGGCAAGGACCCGACGTAGAACTGTTGCATGGCCTTCCCGACGACATCATTGCGAACCGCAGCAACGACCCAAAAAATATCATTGTCACGCTTACCCATGATCCCCGCATTGATGATATGGCGCTTCTCGAAGCTCTAGAAACTCCCGCCTGGTACGTAGGGGCGTTGGGTTCAATCAGAACAACTCGCGCCCGGCTAGAACGGCTTGCAGCACTGGGAATCACTGAGACGCAACTGCAGCGACTACACGCCCCCGTAGGCCTGGATATTGGCAGTAAAACGCCCTGGGAAATTGCGGTGGCGATCATGGCTGAGATCACCCAGCTGCGCCGCAAGCACTAAACTCTGCCGCTAAAATAAAAATCGCCAATGAGCAGCGACTGATTGAAATCAAACCTCTTAAGAGTTTAACCCCTGTAGCTGCTTGATGAGTTGGTTTAGGCGCACACCCTCACGGTCAATCAACGTTGACGTAGCCTCAAAAAGCGCTCTAATGTTTTCAGGCGTAGTATCGTCGAGCGCATCCGTTGCATTCTCGAGGGTAAGTTGAAACCGCTGATAGCGCTCACCCAGGAACAACCTCATTTGATAATCCGCAGCCTTGGACATACCATCAAACACACAATCGAGTACCGGCAGCATCCAGCCAATCTTGCCCCAGCTTGCGGCTTTCTTCCCTGATATGGGCTGAGCGAGCTCACCCGTGCCCAAAGATATGACCGTGATCTTATCCCCCGGAAATAACTTCAACGCCTCTGCATAAGCCGATACAACAGGGGAGTTTAAAAATACCGCACCATCAATGAGCGACGTCGATTTTCCAGCCACCTCCAACTGAGCGGGTTCAAAAAAAGTGGGAGCGGCCGATGTAGCTCTCGCCGCTGACTTACACAAAACCTGAGCATGTTCAGGCTTAAAGCTTTTAAAAAAGGTGGTTGATCTCGCCTCAAGGTCGTAGGCCGTAACAATCGTTGGACAGCGGCAGTCCCCCAGAACATTGTTATCAAAATAATCGGCGAGTGCTGCCTCAAGGGGGCTGGCTGAATAGCTTTCATCAAAAATGCCCAGCGCCGATCGAAACTGGCGCCACAAATTTTTGCCGAAAATTTGTGAACCTCGATTCGCATACAGATCGGCCAAGTCACGAGCGCTGAAGCGGCTATTCTCCGGCTTCTCTGTGTCAGGTTGCGCCAATCCCAGCGCTAGAATGCCACCCGTTGAGGTGCCCACCATTAGGTCAAAGAGATCGGCAGCTCGATGCCCCGTCCTTGTCTCTAGATGGTCGAGCACCATTGCAGGGATTATTCCGCGAATGCCCCCGCCGTCGATTGATAGAACGGTCCTATCACGGGACATCGCTTGCTCCCTTTACTTGAGTCAACCGCCTGTTATTTGAGTCAACCGCCTGTCTCAGCCAAACCGCCTAAGTACTTCCTGTTCGGAAGAGAGATTAACCCCTAGTAGAGATAATCCTTGGCTTTATATTCATCATGGCAGGCTTTGCACGTTTTACCCGTGGCGCCAAATTGTCCTTGAATCGCCGCGCGATCACCCTGAGCCGCCACCTCAGCCAGTTTCGCGGCCTCACGTCGAAAATCGGCCAGCTTAGAGTTGAAATCTTCACTGTTGAGCCAAATTTCAGGTTTAGCGCGCGTCTTACCTGTATCGGAACCCGGTGCGAAACCGCGCTCTACTTGATACCCAGATACGCCGGCCAGATCGTTAGCCCAAGTCTGAAAAGTCTCGTCATTCCACTCAATCTTTCCTTTCACCATGTCCGCCATGGGCCCAAAGGTCATGCCCAGCAGGGCGAAATAAGACTGACGAAGCGACTGTAGCGGCTCGGCCTTTTCTATGTGTGCAACCGTAGGAATAGCCACGGTGATAGTGATAGCCACAATGGCAAGACGATTGAGTAATTTCATGATCGATTCCTCTAAAAGTATCTGTAAATTCACCTGGTACTATTTGCTGCGTCTATCATGACCTGCCGCAGCCGGACCCGCAAACAGTTTGCCATGACTATACCCATCAAAGCGTACTGTTGAAGGCACCGCCGTCCAACAAAATATTTTGTCCCACCATGAACCCCACATGCTCAGAGCACATAAAGGCACATGTGGTACCAAATTCTGCAGAAGTTCCATACCTGCCAGCGGGGATAGTCGCACAGCGACGTGCTGCGACGGCCTCTTTTGTTTCTCCAGTCATGTTCGCCTCATAGGTATCGAGCCCTATAGTTCGATCGGTGGCGTGCAAACCCGGCAATAAGTTATTGATCGTGACTCCCTGATGCACGACGTCACGGGCGATACCGGCGACAAAACCCGTGAGCGCTGCTCTGGCTGTATTAGACAACCCCAGCACCCCTATAGGCTGCTTAACTGAAACGCTTGTGATGTTAACGACCCGACCCCAGCCACGATCGCACATTCCCGGCACGGTGGCTTGCATAAGGGCTATTGCAGCATAGGCATTGGCATCAAAGGCGGCGATAAACGCGTCGCGATCCCAGTCGCGCCAGTTACCCGGTGGCGGGCCCCCAGCGTTGTTGATCAAAATATCTAAGTCGCCACTTACCGCTAGAATCTCTTCCCGTCCGGTCGGTGTCGTCACATCAGCCGCTACCGTTGATACTTCAACGCCATGTGCATCCCGAATGGCTGAAGCCGTAGCTTCTAGGACATCACTACCCCGAGCATTGAGTACCAGGTGCACACCTTCAGCAGCCAAGGCTTCTGCGCAACCTCTACCCAGCCCCTTCGAGCCAGCACAGATCAGAGCCCGCCGGCCTTTTATTCCCATATTCAAGCTTATCTACTCCAATTGAACCGTCGCTCTCGTACACACGTAACATGCGCTAATACATTGCTAGAGTACAGTAACAGCAGTCAATGATGGCAGTGTTGTTTTGGGTCCCTCTAGCACTTAACATGTCAGATGACATGCGACAGTCTTTCGAAGCGCTGGGATAAAGTCGTGTCGACAGCGCCTCTGACACCGTATAAAGGCTGCAGCGTGAAAGCTCACGCAGCCAAGCACTTAGCCGGATAGGCACTCACTTATTACTACAAGGATGTTTAACCGTGATTACCTTCTCTCTCAATGGCGACTCTGTAAGCTTCAAGGGCGACCCGAATACGCCACTGCTCTGGGTCATACGCGATGACTTTAAACTCAAGGGTTCCAAGTTTGGCTGTGGGGCGGGTTTGTGCGGTGCTTGCACCATGCACCTCGACGGAGCTGCTATCAAAACCTGTGTCCTCCCTGTCGCCGCCGCGGCGAACAAAAAGGTAACGACAATAGAAGGGTTGGGCAATCCGGAGGCGCTGCATCCACTACAAGCCGCTTGGGTAAAACATAACGTACCGCAATGCGGCTACTGCCAAAGCGGGCAAATTATGGCTGCAGCGGCGCTAATAGCAGACAAACCCGATGCATCCAGTGACGACATAGACCAGGCCATGTCGGGCAATATTTGCCGCTGTGGCTGCTACCCCAGAATTAAGGCCGCCATCGCATCAGTGGCCGACAACTCTCAAAGCTACGATGCCACTGCAGTGGAGGCGACTTCATGAGCGGTCAAAGCCTCAGCAGAAGACACTTTTTAAAAACTTCTGGCATGGTCGGGGGCGGCATTGTCGTCGCGGTTGCCCTACCAGGCTGCGCATTTAATGGCCCGCACCCCATTGAGGTTACTGACGCCGGCTTTATTCCCAACGCTTTCTTGCAAATTGCCCCAGACAACAAAATCACCTTCTATTGTCCCAGTGATGAAATGGGACAAGGCATCAGAACCGGTCTGGCAACGATTATCGGTGAAGAACTTGACGTTGATCCGGCCAACATGCTGGTACAGGCCGCAGGATCCCACGAAGACTACAACAACCCTGAGTTTCGTGTTCAAGGAACCGGAGGCTCTAATGCCGTTCGTGTTTTTTACCAGCCGCTCAGGCAGGTTGGCGCCGACACCCGAGCACTACTACTCAATGCGGCAGCTCTAGACCTTGGAATACCCTCGGAGCAACTGCTCACCGACGACGGATTTATCGTGGCCGGTGACCGACGCTACCCCTACGGTGATTTTGTCGACACCGCTTCATCGCTAGAAATGCCTGTCGCGACTTCACTAAAAGCGCCCTCTAACTTTCAATACATTGGTGCCGATGCTCCAAGAGTCGATGCTTTAGCGAAGGCCACAGGTACAGCAAGCTTTGGCATCGATACCGACCTCCCCGGCATGGTCTACGCCGTTGTGGTTCGCCCCCCAGTTGCAGGATCGAAAGCGTTGAAGTTTGATGACAGCGCCGCAAGGATAGCCCCGGGAGTACTGGACATAGTGGCTGTGTCTAGCGGTATTGCTGTGGTGGCCGAGCGCTACTGGCAGGCCCATCAGGCCGCTAAAAAGCTCACGGTTGATTGGGAAAAGCGCCCGCTTTCAAGCGTAACGTCAACGCAGGTGCGACAAGATCTATCGGCGGCGCTCGAGGCCAACGACGATACTGAATCGAGCCATGTAGGAGATCCAGAAAAAGCCTTTGCCGAGGCCGACAGAATTTTGGAAACGGACTATTACGCGCCCTTTCTTGCCCATGCACCCATGGAGCCGCTAAACGCGACCCTGCGAATCACTGAAAACGGTGCCGATCTGTGGACTGGTGTGCAATTTGTTGGCGCGGCTCAAGGCGTTTTGGAACGCCTGACAGGTCTGCCCAGAGGCGATATTAAAATCCACAATCAGTTTTTGGGCGGCGGCTTTGGTCGCCGCGCCACGCTGTCACACATTGTTGAGGTGGCAGAGATTGCTATGAGCATTGATAAGCCCGTGCAACTGCTGTGGTCCCGGGAAGATGACTTGCGCCATGGCTTCTACAGACCCGCGGCGATGATGAAAATAAAGGCAGCTGCAGATAATGAGGGCCGTATTACTGCGTGGCAGGCCCGCCGCTCTGGGGCCAATATCACCGCGCAAACTATGAAGAATGCCCTACCCGGTGTGCTCCCTAGCCTGCCCACCGGTCTGCTTAACGGTCTTGTAGGTGCCATGGATTATGTCTTTGACAACTGGGCCGTCGACGCCTCAAGCGTTGAAGGACTTCATGAAACCTATTCGCTGCCCAGCTACAGAGTCTCCCACGCATCAGTGGATCACGGATTGCCCACCACATTTTGGCGTTCGGTGGGACACTCCTACACCAGCTTTGCCGTTGAATCGATGATGGACGAGCTCGCAGAGGCGAGGCAGATAGATCCTGTAGCGCTGCGCCTGAAAAATTTAGAAGACAAGCCTCGGATGAAAAATGTAGTGGCCCAGGCGGGCAGGCTAATGGCGGCAATGACCGTACCGGAACATCATCACTTGGGATTTGCTGCGCATTCGTCCTTTGGCACTGACGTGGCCCAAATTGCCCAGGTGTCGGTGACGGATGGCAATATTCGCGTACATAAAGTCACCTGCGTTGTCGATTGTGGCTTGGCGGTTAACCCCGACATTGTGAGAGCACAGCTCGAGGGCGCGGTTATGTTTGCGCTAACCGCAACACTTTACGGCCAAATAGATCTTGACGATGGCGCGGTGGTCCAAAGTAACTTCCACAACTACCCCATTTTGCGCATGAACGAATCTCCGGCGGTTGATGTTGTCATCATAAACAGCCAGACACCTCCGACGGGAATAGGTGAACCTGGGGTGCCACCCCTTGCGCCTGCCGTCGCTAATGCGGTGTATCGCGCAACCGGACAGCGCCTTCGTGACTTGCCCCTTAAACTTGCTTGATTGACAATTGGGTACCGACCCGTCGTGCAGAAACCACGGTTCAACAGAAACAATTTATGATCCTCGCCTGAGCCGTTTAGGCAGCCCGGAAGGGACACGACCGTAATCCTTGTGGAAGCGGGGACCACGCCCTCAGATAGTTAATTTTCAGGAGCATTGGATGCACTTCTCAAGAGCGATTTCGACCCTATTAATCCTCGTTGCGACCTCGATGTGCTGGAGCGAGACTGCAAAATCTCAAACTGAGCCTCGCTCATCTGCTCTTGCAACCACTGCGGGCACCATGACCCCCGCAGCAAACTCAGCCTTAGCTCCGGAATCACCTGCTCCAGATTCACGGCTGTGGCTTGAAGATGTAGAAGGCGAGCAAGCTCTCGATTGGGTGAGAAAACAAAACGCCCGAACGTCGGTCCGACTGCAGGGCGACGCTCGTTATGAATCACTAATGGCCGCGGCCCAGACGCTGTATGAAAGTGACGACCGTATCCCTTACGGCAGTTATTACGGCGGGTTCGTCTGGAATTTTTGGCAAGACAGTACGTTTACCCACGGCCTATGGCGCCGAACAACACTAACGAGCTACCTAACCGACGCACCCGAATGGGAGGTCATTATTGATCTGGACGCTCTCGCAGACAGGGAGGCTATCAACTGGGTCTGGCGTGGTGCCGACTGTCTGGCTCCAAAGTATGACCGCTGCCTAATCACGCTATCTAAAGGCGGCAGTGACGCTGCGGTGCGACGAGAGTTTTCGCTGTCTGACCGGCAGTTTGTGGCAGATGGCTTTGAAACACCCGAAGCCAAGGGCAGTATCGCGTGGGTAGATGAAAACACCGTGTTGGTAGCCCTCGCAACAGAACCTGCCAACACCACTGACTCTGGCTATCCGTCCATCATTTATCGCTGGTCACGAGGCTCCAAGCTCGACAGCGCCGAGGTTGTGTTGGAAGGAAACTCAACAGACGTCGGTTTATGGCCGGTACGTTTGGAAGACCATGGTGGGACGGTGCACATGATGGCGGCCCAGGCACAAACATTTTATGAATCCACCTACTGGTATTTACCCTCTATCGGCGAGCCTAAAATCCTTCCTATACCGGCCAAAACATCGATTGAGACGCTCTATAAGGGAGAGCTCGTTTTTTCTCTGGCCGAAAACTGGAAAACAGCGAACACGGCAGCCAGTCATCCCGCTGGCGCTTTAGTTTCGATTAACCTGCCTGACTTTATCGATACGGGGGATATTTCCGCCGTGAATACACTGTATCTGCCCTCGCCAACCGAATCGATTGGAAGCGTTGCGGCCACCAAAAGCACGCTGCTGGTCACCGTGGACAATAACGTTATTGGCGGTTTAATGGCATTTCACGTAGACGCTGGTGAATGGTCAAAAGAGACCATTCCCGCACCTGACAACTTGACGATAAGTTTGAGCAGCGCTAGCCGTGAAGCGGATGTCGCTTTTATCAATGCCGAGGGCTTCCTAACCCCTGACACTTTACTGCTGGCCAATACCGCCGATATGACGACGCGCTCTATTAAAGCTATCCCCGAACGCTTTGATAGCTCCGGCCTCATCGTGGAGCAAATCGAGACGCGGTCTCCTGACGGCACAGTCATCCCCTACTTCGTCGTTCGACACGAAAATACGCCTCTGGATGGATCCACACCCACCCTCTTGTATGCCTACGGCGGTTTTCAAGTTTCAATGCGCCCCCGCTACTCGGGCAGCCTTGGCAAGCTTTGGTTAGAGAACGGTGGCGCTTATGTCTTGGCGAATATTCGCGGTGGTGGTGAATTCGGTCCGGCTTGGCATCAGGCCGGACTCAAGACACAGCGACAGCGCATATACGATGACCTTATCGCTGTCGCGGAAGATCTTTCAGCCCAGGGTCTTACCAGTGCTGAGCACCTGGCAGTCTATGGAGGCTCCAACGGCGGACTACTGACCGGCGTTATGTACACCCAGCGACCCGATCTCTGGCAAGCCGTGGTCTCAGCCGTGCCCCTGCTCGATATGCTGCGCTACCACAAACTACTGGCGGGTGCCTCATGGATGGGAGAGTACGGGAACCCCGATGACCCCGAGGAAGGTGCCTTTCTACGCAGCATCTCGCCCTATCACAACGTTAGCGCAACGCAGGATTATCCCGAGATTTTCCTGTACACCTCAACCAAGGACGACCGCGTTCACCCCGGCCATGCGCGAAAGATGTCCCACCTACTTGAAACGTTGGGACATGACTATTTATATTTTGAAAATATCGACGGCGGGCACGCCGCAGCAGCAAATCTCAGCGAATATGCTCGCCGTGACGCCATGCTCTACGTCTTTTTAATGCAAAAGCTCATGCCAGGGCCTGCCAAAGAGTAGCGGGTCTTCCTGGGGTGGCAATAGCCTAGTGGCAACTGACTACAAGTCTCCTTGCGGGGAGGGATGTGCTGCCTGCACATCCCCAGTCACACCATAAGTCACACCATAGTAATGGGACAGGCAAGCCCACCCTAGCCCTTGGCACTACCCCCGGTCTTAAATGGCAGACATGCCACCATCAACAGCTACGGCCTGTCCGTTCATAAAGCTGTTTGTAGGGGACATAAGCATGAGCATCACTTCTACCATTTCTTCGGGGTCACCCATGCGATTCATAGGTGAGCTTTTTTTAAGCGTGTCCATTCTATCTGCCAGGCCACCTTCCTGAGTTACCAAAGGCGTCGGTGAAAAAAACGGGCAGATAGCGTTAACGCGAACGCCTTGCCGGCCAAACTCATAGGCGGCTGTTTTTGTAAGTCCAACCACACCATGCTTGGCAGCCGCATAGGCACCCAGCAAAGGAGCAGCGCCTATACCCGCCATTGAAGCCACGTTGAGCACGGTGCCACCGGGAGAGTCTTGTGCCAGCATTTGCCGCACAGCATGCTTGATGCCAAAGAAAACGCCCTTCGTGTTGACGTTATAGTTGAGGTCCAGTTCCTCCTCGGTCACTTCAGTCAACAGCTTTGGCTCGGAACCCAGGCCTGCGTTGTTTACCATGATATCGAGTCGGCCAAAACGTTCTTTAGCGGCCACTACAATGGCCTGAACATCTGCCTCGTTGGCGACGTCACAGGTCATCGCAACAACTCGGGTTTCATCTGCAAGGGCAGCCGCAACTGCCTGCAGCGGCTCAGGGTTGATATCACTAATCACCAAGCGTGCCCCTGCCGCATGCAAATTTTCAGCCATAAGTTTACCAAAACCACTAGCAGCCCCAGTAATACAAATAACCTGATCGCAAAAAACATCCCACCGAGACATATGACACTCCTAAATAAAAAAATTGTCGGGGGCATAGCCCCCCGAGCAGCAAAAACCCATGGGTCTAGCGACTCAACGGCCCTTCCAATTAGGCGCTCGCTTCTCAGCAAAAGCTATCGCCCCTTCCATAGCATCTTCACTGACAAATACTGGCTGAAGGATGTCCTGCTGGCGACCAAACATTTCATCAGTGCTCCAGTCCTGCGAGTCTCTGACTACCTGTTTGCTGAGCTTAACTGCCAGAGGTCCGTTACCTGCTATCTTTGCTGCCAGCGCCTGCGCGGCAGAAACAGCCTCACCTGCAGGCACGGTTTCGTTTATGAAACCCAAATCTCGAGCTCGACCTGCATCCATAAAGTCGCCAGTCAGCGCCAACTCCATGGCCACCCGATAGGGCAACTGTCGTGGGAAGCGCAACAAACCTCCGGCTGCAGCAGCCAAGCCGCGCTTCACTTCAGGGACACCAAACTTTGCTGTGTCTGCCGCTATGATCAGATCGCAAACCATCGCCAGCTCACACCCACCCGCCAATGCATATCCTTCAACGGCGGCAATTAACGGCTTCGCAGGTGGCGATTCGGTCAAACCAGCAAAGCCTCTTCCCTTGATGTAAGGCACCTCACCACTGACGAACGCCTTGAGGTCCATCCCGGAACAAAACGTATTGTTAGAACCCGTGAGAATTGCCACACGAATCTCGTCGTTGCTATCGAGTTCATCAATGGCTGCAGCGACGCCTTCCGCCATGGCCAGATTTACGGCATTTTTCGCCTCAGGTCGATTAAGCGTGATGGTCATTACGCCATCGTTTACCTCAGTAATAACTACGTCACTCATTTTTCTATCCTCTTTTTCTCATCGCATTCGAAGGTCCCGCAGTCGCGCTTACGGGCCGTTTCAGTTGTGTTTATTCATGGGTAACAGCGTCACAAAAAATGAAGCTATTGCCCAGCTCACTCGGCGTCACCACGACAGACCTATCGTCAGCTTCGTCACGGCTAAAAACATCTAATACGGTCGGCGCATCGCGCCCTACTTTGGCTATAAACCGGGCGTCACTCGCTAATAATCGCCCGACAATCGTTGCAGCCTTCGGCTGACCATCTCGATCATAGGCCACCGTATAGGCCTCCAGCCTACCCTCACCGCTTGGATTCTTCTCAAAGTCAGGGGCTGTCTGCTTGGACATTTCTTCCTGAAGGTCAGCGCTATCATAGGGCTCATAGGCCGCCGGCGTTGTCGCATAAATACCTACGGCATACTTCGATAGAAGCCCCCCGTTCGCCGCCACCAAACCGAACTTCCCAGGGTTCACCCGCAGACACGTCACCATCTCTGCGAGAGCATGCATTGAGTAACTGTTTCCCGGCCCACCAAAAAAGGGCAACCCACCGGTCACGGTCAGGCCTCTGGGGTCATCCCCTGATAAACCTATCGCGTCAATCGCGTTGCTTACCGCTATTGGGAAGCAGCTGTAAAAGTCAAAGTAGCTGATGTCGTCGGTGTTGCAGTTCGCGCGCTCCAGTGCGCGTCGCAGCGCTAGACCTGCTGAAGGCGCCTGACCCAATTCTGGACGCAGTGTGATTGGCAACTCCCCTGCTGTCGCCTGACCGTGAAGATAGACGCGATTTTCAGTGGGAATATTCAACTCGTCAGCCAATGCGGTTGAAATCACCACTAATGCCGCACTTTGATTCACCTGATCACGTGCCACTAACCGTTGAGGATAGGCATCGACAACCCGACGGTTACCCGTTTCTATTGTGACGAGGTCAGCCGGACTAAACGCTCTATCACGCTGAGCAGCCAAGGGATTTTTGGAAGCCACCGCCGCGAACGGGGCAAACAATGCCCCCATCTGATCGGCCCAGGTCTTAACATCGACTCCAGCAGCGATCCGCCTAGCGTTCTCCATAATCCCATAAAACAATGGTGGAGAGACCAAGCCATGCATGAGTTCATCGTGAGTCGCGTAATCCAAGGTCGGCTTGCGATCAACTACAGATTCATTGGAACCCTCCGACCAGTCCACATCACTGCCTTGCTTTTGAAGGAAACGGGTCGTTGAAAGCGCCTCACCCCCACTGACTAGCACCGCCTTGGAATCCCCTTGCCAAATTCGATCGCATGCTTCTGTTACTAGCTTCTGCGGGGTATCACCACCACTAGTTGCCCAAATGGCCGTCTCAGGAGTCATTCCCAGTCGCTGGCAGACTGAGCGCGGGAAGTTGTTTGAACGTCCAAAAGGACCTTCTAGGTGAGGTGCTGAATCTTCGAAAATTCGGGTGGTCATCAGCGTATCAATGTGCGCTCGGCAATCGGCCATCCCCGCATCGGCGAGGGCCAATTCGGCGGCTCGAGCGGTAATTGCGACTGGCGACAACATCGCATAGTCGGGATCATTAATACGCTCAGTAAACTGGCTCGCACCAACGATGACTGGAGTATTTGCAGCAACGAACGGCATTGACTGTTCTCTATTGATAAAATTGCTGGCAAGCTTACCTGCTGACCGTAGGTAGTGACACATGCATTTCTCAAATTTTGCCACTCGTTATCAAAAAAGCACGGGCACCGTGCGATTAATGGAAGACTTGGGGGCAGCAACCTCGGCAACCGGCTCCATTTGCCAACTGGGCGGCGGTAATCCTGCACACATACCCGAGGTAGAAGCCTTACTGCGCGAGGCTATGGCAGATTTGACCGCCGATACTCAAGCCTTTGGCAAAATGATCGGTGAATACGATGCCCCGGGGGGTAATGTCGCCTTCAGGGAGACCCTCGCAAATTTACTGACCGAACAATTTGGCTGGGCTCTGACGCAAAACAATATTGCCATTACAAACGGTAGCCAGAGCAGCTTCGGGCTGCTTTTTAACAGCTTTGCCGGCTCGTTTCCCGATGATAGCCATAAACGCATTCTCTTGCCTTTAACACCCGAGTACGTAGGCTATTTTGATGTTGGTTTAGCAGAACAACCTATTTTTGAAGGGCGGCGCGCTGAAATAGATTTACTTCCAAACCGCCAGTTCAAATATCGAGTGAACTTCGACGGTCTGCAGTTAAATGACAACCATGGCGCTGTCTGTGTATCACGGCCCACCAATCCGACAGGAAATGTCATCACAGACGAGGAGATGGCGGAGTTACGGGCTGCGTGCCGAGAAAAAAACATTCCGCTCATTGTTGATGGTGCTTACGGCTTGCCCTTCCCCGGAATGATTTTTACACCTGCAACACCTGTATGGGATGACAACACGATCTTACTGCTGAGTTTATCCAAGCTGGGGTTGCCTGGTATCCGCACAGGCATTGTGGTCGCCGCTCCCGAAGTCATTCAACTTATCCAAAATAACAATGCCATCAATAGCCTCGCCCCTTCTAGACTTGGTCCAACGCTTTTGACACCGCTCTTGCAACGCGGGCAGCTGCAAAACATTTGTGAGCAGCTCATCCGCCCTCACTACGAGAAAAAACGGGACCACGCACTGTCAGTTATTGAGGAGGTAATGAGCGACCTGCCAGTTCGAATCCATAAGCCTGAAGGCGCTCTATTTCTGTGGCTGTGGTTCGAAGGGCTACCGGTGACTTCTGAAAACTTATATCAACAGCTGATGGCTAAGGGCGTTTTTGTTCTGCCCAGCCGTCCATTTTATCCGCCGGCACAATCAAGCTGGCGACATCAAGACGAGTGCATTCGGGTCAATTATGCAGCGAGCGATGAGACAGTGGTTAAAGGTTTAACCGAAATTGCGCAGGTTGTGAGAGAGCAATTTCAAGACGCTGCTGCTCTGGTAACTGGTTAGGCTGCCCCAGCGCTCGCCCCATAGATCAAGCGATTGGTCACAGGGGTTACTGTTCCCGCAGCTAATTGAATATGCCGCCTCCCGCAAGGCTTGAGCGGAGACACCAGCCGTAGCAGCTACATACGGTTTCTAGCCAAGATGCGCAAACGTCTACTTAAACCCGACCGCTCAAATTCACGCCAATGAATACATTCGAAAATTTATGCCAGGGGCTCAATTACTCTAGCCGGTTAACGCGACGCAGATAACAGCGCTCAGCCTCTCGAACCAACAACCTTATATTCTGCGTTACCAGTGGGTCTTCCGTATTGAGAAAGTGCACTCCCAGTGTATGGCTATTCTTATCGACATGGCGTATGTCAGCTTTATGAGTCACACGAATATCCTGAAGCTCAAGGGTAATTTGAACTTCCTCCCCAATACTAAATTGGTCAAGATTTGCGGCATCTAACTTGAGCCGAGCACCACTGGTATTGATATCTCGAGGCCTTGCCGAACTCTCATCACCACTGCACCCAATAATTTGAGCTTTCATGGGCAAATCCTGCAGAATCGGTACGCGATACAGATTGCGCCTACCTGCAGAGTGAATTTCATCCGGCAAATAAAGCGTTGCCTCTATCTGCCCATCCTCTCCTAAGGCTGACGCCTTAACAGTTGTCAAAAACACATGGGCGTGATCTTCATGACTGAACGTGACGGTGCAGAAATCACCCGGGTCGAGTAGCGCCTCAAAATCACTGGATTGCAATCGCAGCAACACCTCTGAGCGGTCAGTACGAAGAAAAGCAGCCTGCCACGAGGTACCCAGTTGAGAACTACTCACCAGTGCCTTTTGGGAATGAGCACCCATCAGACGCAAGAAACTCATCACTCTAAGACGCTCACTGTTTGCAGAAGGGGCAGCAGTTTCGCTCTCTTGTGTGATCGCGACTGAGGGCGCTGAATTAAAAAGCCTGCGAAACCAACCCATTATTTCCCCTCCCCTCCAGTCACTAATGACATAAAACTCTCAATAAATTTCACTGATTACTAGTGCCCAGCCAGCCCACGTGGCCTACCGCATCTATAGGCCCATATTTAATTGCCATGCTATGCAGCCTACTCATATGCCGCTTTAAACGCCTCGCAGGTTTCGAACGCTTTCAATTCAGCCGCCGGCGGTTGCACAGTGTATGCTAAGTCTTCAAATCGCGCCTAGACGGTACGCCCTCTTCAAGCAAAGACCCAAATTAAAAGAAGCGCAGAATTTTGGGATATCACTACTATTTGGGATATCACTACTAACCATAGGCAACTTACATTGAGGCTCCCCCTGTTTTTATGAAGCTGTATGCACCGAAAGTCGCATTTGCGGTCGTTGTCGCCAACATGGTGGGCACTGGCGTATTTACCAGCCTGGGCTTTCAACTGCTTGGTCTTTCTGACACCCGAGTCATTTTATTGCTCTGGCTGATTGGTGGTATCTGCGCCCTGTGTGGCGCCTTGTGTTATGCCGAACTTGGTGTGAGGCACCCTGAATCAGGGGGGGAGTATCACTTTCTCACCGAATTGGTGCACCCCTATGCAGGTTTCATCTCTGGTTTTGTGTCAGCAACGGTCGGATTCGCCGCCCCGATTGCCCTCGCCGCACTCACCTTCGGAAGCTATTTACAGGCGGGCTTTCTCCCGGTCGATCCTCAATGGTCTGCAACGGCCTTAATTATTGGTTTAGTGGTGGTTCATACACGGACCCGCCGCGAGAGCAGTGCTGGTCAGGTGTACCTTACGGTACTCAAGCTTTTATTAATTACTGGTTTCATAGGCCTCGCATTGCTCAATAGCCCGGGATTCGTGGGGCAGCTATTTAATTTCACACCACTTTCCACCGCAGACATGCTCAGCAACGAGGCCGCCGTTGCGCTTGTCTACGTGACCTACGCTTACTCTGGTTGGAATGCAGCCACCTATGTTTTAGGTGAAATGGAAGATCCCCGACGCCATTTACCGCGTGTCCTGCTCGCAGGCTGTGGCTTTGTGACGTTGCTATATTTAGCGTTGAACGCCGTGTTCTTGATTTCAGCACCGGTCGAGACGATGCGGGGGGAAGTAGAAATTGGCTATGTGGTGGCAGGCTACTTACTGGGAGATACCGGTGCCACGATTGTTGCTGTGATCTTGGCAGGCGTCCTTATTTCAACCGTAAGTGCAATGGTGCTGGCTGGGCCTCGAGCGCTGATGCGGCTGGGCGGTGACTACCCTCGATTTAAGTGGCTTGGCACCCTGAGCGACGATGGCTTACCCAAAAACGCTGTAATATTTATGGGAGGAATTGCCCTTCTTTTTTTATGGTCATCGACCTTTGAGCAAATCCTTATTTTTGCGGGTTTGCTGATGGCTGCAAACACCTTTGTCACCGTCATAGCTCTATTTATTAGCCGCAGGAAATTTCGTCGTCCCCTCGATGACTCACTCTACCAAATGCCCTTATATCCGCTTCCTGCTCTTATTTTTCTTGGCATTACAGGTTGGACGCTAGCTTATTCCGCATTTTCATTTCCCACTCAAGTTGCTGTATTCGCCGCAGCGCTCATTGCTGGTTGGCCGCTCTATCGTTGGGCGCGTCACGAGGCCTGACCCGCAATGAAATACTCACAGCTGCGATACTCCACTAAACTGACGACGTCTCAATTACATAGCCAGCAGAGCCTCGCTGAAAACTTTTTAAAGGGAGCCCGACCATGTCCATGAATTTGCTCAGCCTAAAAGGCCGAATGAAAGATTTTATTGATGAGACGGTCATCCCTGCTGAGCCTGCTCTACTCAGTGAGGATGCAAGCGCCCTCATGGAAGACTTAAAAGCACAGGCCAAAGCTCAGGGGTTGTGGGCGCTAGGACACCCCGCTGAACTTGGCGGGGGTGGATTGCCGTTTCTAGATTTCGCGCAACTTAATGAAATCATTGGCCGCTCTTATTTTGGACAAATGGCCGTGGGCTCTATCTCCATGCAAGATTCGATCATGCTCCATCAATTCGGAAGTGAGGCCCAGCGTGAAGCTTGGCTTGAGCCTCTCGTTGCAGGAGACATATACCCGTCTGTGGGCTTAACTGAGCCAGATGTTGCGGGCTCAGATCCAACGCTCATGCAAAGTCGCGGGGAACTCGACGGCAACGAATGGCTAATCAACGGCCGCAAGTGGTTCACCTCCGGCGCTAATGTTGCCGCCTTCACCACTGTCTTCTGTGAGACTGAGCCTGAGCAGCAACGGCATGGCAAATTTTCCGCGATCATTGTTCCTACCAATACACCAGGCTACCGGATAAAGCGCGTGGTTAAGACAATGGGCGATACCGTCGGCGGACATTGCGAGCTGGAGCTCGACCATGTGCGGGTACCTGCGGGGAATCTACTTGGCGAGCGCGGCAAGGGTTTTACGATTGCCCAAAAACGGCTAGGGCCCGGTCGCATCTTTCACTGCATGCGCTGGTTGGGGCAGGCGCAGCGGGCCTTCGAGCTAATGTGTAACTATGCTGGAAAACGCTATGCACACGGGTCATTGCTGTCTGAAAAGGGCGAAATACAACGATATATCGCTGAATCTGCTGCGGAGATTCAGGCTGCGCGCCTTATGACCCTCGACGCGGCCCGCGTTATGGACAGCGGCGATGATGCACGCGTACAAATTGCATTGATCAAATTTTGGGGGGCTCGCATGCTGCACAACGTCATCGACCGTGCCATTCAAGTCCACGGCGCCCTAGGCGTCACCGAGGATACCCCCCTTGAATTTATGTACCGAGAGGCCCGTTACGCTCGTATTTACGACGGGCCCGACGAGGTTCATCGAATGACAGTGGCCCGAAAATTGGTACAAGACCCTGTAGGCAACGCCCCGTGGTGACCCATTAACCTGCACGTAAATAGTTCAAGTACCCGAGTAGCGTATTTTAAGCAGCGTTGTGGTCCTATCAGACGGGATCTTGCAGTTGCTTGCGTATTTCTCTGGCAATGACCCAAAGACGGTCCTGGCCCCATAAGTTGACGATGGACATTCCGCTGCCGTCGAGCAGTCGAAAGCTAGGCACCCCCCAGCATCCAGCTTCGTACATGACCAGACGGTTTTCCTCCAGTAACGATTCCCAGCCCGGTTCACCTAGATGGTTTTTCGCAATCTGCCAGTCTAAACCCGCCGCCTCGACGACCTTTCGTAACCCCTTATCGGCTAACGTACTGACCCCCAGAACAAACGCATGCCGCAGAAAACTGCTGATAAGCTCAGTGCCTTTTCCTTGAGTTACAGCCCAAGGGTAAAGGGAGTAACATCGCCGTGCAGGCTCTCCGATTGGATCGCTGAATTTGCCATAGTCAATGCCTAGGGCTTGGGCCTCTCGGGCCGCATCCATAAAAATATACAATCCCTTGATTGGCGTCGCTGGTACGCCTCGCATGACCATAGGTAGCACCGGCCGCACCCTGAGGGTTACGCCGGAATCTCTTGCGAGTTGTACAGCCCGATCGAAAATTACAGCGCTATAGGGGCTGCGTAACGATACATATATTTCCAAGATCAACGAGCCGTCACTGCGTACAGAACCCCAATTAGGCTCCTGACGTGGCGCTAACATTGGCGCGCCATGATCGCCATCAAGCCCTAGCTCACCCAAACGATGCTCTAGGTGGTAGAGGCGATCGACGCCCCAATACCACTCACCGCCGTAATAAAACATGGCACCTGAATAATGCTTCAGCGCGCCCCTGCGGGCGTTTCCAGAGGCCAACGTTGCGTCAACTTCTGTCTCTGAGGCACACCCGAATTCAGATGCTAAGCGATCCAGCTCAGAAATATCATTAGACCAAAGCGCGCGACTCACCGGCTCAACCGCTGACACCCGCTTTGCACCAGTAACCGCCGTCAAGATTCCCTGTGCCTTTTTAATCTGCGCAGGATCAAGCGCATCATTTTGCTCAGCAAATTCGAGCCCGTAATCTGGCGCTATCTGATGTGCATCGTAACGGGACAATCGAGCAAGCATTTCGGGCTCAGCAACGTTTTTACTGACTGATGTACTCACTAGGTGACAAACTAATTCAATATCGTAGCGATCTGCCATTTTAACAAGCAACTGGGCAGCCAAATGGCTGTAGCCGTCATCAAGCTGATGGAAGTACTCGATTATGTGCGGTTGCTTTTTTTTACACCTGGCGCGCTCTGCGGCCGCTCGACGTTTATTGACGGCCTTTATCGTAAACAACCGAGACATCACCTGGGAGGAAATCCAGCGGACTAAGCGATTAGGATCAGACGTTGCTAACCCCCCCTGATCTTCAAACTGTTCAGTCATAATATGTACCTAACGGTAGAGCTTTAAACTAAACACATCTCCTGTCAAAAAGCACAGAACAAAGTGCCGCAAAGATTCTGTCCCGCTGACTATCACCTGCTTAATCGGCGCCGAACAAAACGGCGATAAATTTTAACCGCCTGAAGCGACTTTCCGAGGCAGCCTTCTAATCTTCGCAGAGCCGTAATGCTCTCCAAAGATCGGCCAAATTGACTAGTAAAAAATTGCCGCTAAAACCGCCCCTGCGCCGCTCACAGGGACGCAACTTCCACTCGCCATCATTCCAGCTTAAATGGGCCCAAAGTGATGCCCAGACTACCAACGTGCTTTTTGACGGCTCCTTCAGCAAAAATCGAAGGGGATAACGTCAAATCTTCCTACCCAATGACATCTAACTGCTCGACCTCAGGGGCACCGGCAAGAAGAGCACCTACCTGTTGAAAAGCCGCCGCAAAATGTGGGGTTTCACCATGAGCCTTGAGCGCTGCAGCATCGACATACTGCTCCATTACTTTGTACGTCTGAGCATCTGTTGTGCTTCTGTGCAGCGCATAGAGCATATTACCGGGTTCATCTTCACGCACGCGCTGTGCAAGTTCCAAAAAAGCCGTCTCGAAGGCTTCGTTTTTTCCTTCTTGCACTTTTATCGTTGCAATTAGTCCTATCGCCATCACTTGTTTCCCTTAAATTTACGGTTGAAAAAATTTAGTACCCTGCGGTGCCGGAACAAAGGCTTTGATAAAAATTGTCATCAAGGCGCTGATAACTTTCTGCCTTGGGGGGCCGCACATAAATGGCGTCTTGACCTACTTGATCTAAGTGAAAGCTTTGCGCTCTTAACTCAGTTTTTACCAGTTTAAAGGTACCCGTCGTCTCCAGGGAAGCCTGTAAGCGGATAAACAAGGGGCGCGCATATACAGGCAGCTCTGCATCAACCAACCTGCTGAACCCTGTCATATCGAAAGTGTCCGGTGAATCGACGGCCAGTGCAACCATTCCCGCTTTACCCTCACAACCAGGCACCTCGACGCCGTACACATTAGAGAGATGAACCTGGGGGTGTTGATTGAGCACCTCAGCAACTTCATTGGTCGACACGTTTTCTGACCGCCATCGGAAAGTATCCCCCGTTCTGTCGACGAACTGAAAGTGGCGAATTCCAAATGCGAAACCCACATCGATTTCTCGAATAAGATCGCCAGTATCAAACCACTGATCGCCGGCTTTCAACACGTCATGAACAACTTTCTTCCCTGTCGCGTCCTTGTTGGTATAACCGTCGAAGGCGTAGTCGCTTGTTATTTCGCCTAGTAACAGCCCTGGCGTACCCGCAGGCACCTCAGTACAGTGACCCTCCTCATTGCGGAGGATTTCATCATTTTCCTGGTCGTAAGCAACCAGTGCCACCTTGGCAAATGTTGCACCAATCGTTTTATCTTTATTAAAGAAATTTGCAAAGGACACATTGCCCTCGCTGCTGCCATAGATCTCACAAATTCGCGCGACTTCGAAACGTGTTTTAAAAGCATCCCAGACATCGGGCCTTAAACCGTTCCCCAGCATTTTTTCCAATGGGTTATTTTTCTCTTGGGGATGTTCGGGCTGCTGATTTAAGTATCGGCACAACTCACCGACGTAGATAAAGCTGTTCGTTTTAAACTGCTGAACTTCAGACCAAAATTTTGAGGCTGAAAATTGGCGCCGCAAAAATACCGAACCGCCCGACAATATAAACGCCAACAAGCCAGGTCCTAGGCCGGTGATATGGTAAATGGGCAAACACAGGTACAGACGATCAGAGGGTTTTACTCGAAAGCCCAGCCGACCCAACACGGTGCTAGCCGCCAACGCTTTTCGATGCAGCATAATCGCCGCCTTAGGGAGGCCAGTGGTACCCGAGGTATAAATATAGAACGCCACCTCTCCGGCCGTGATTTCTCGAGTGATGGGAATATTTTCAACACGTTGATCAGCCATTTCAGCCTTGAGATCTACACACCAATCAGGACAGGTCGAGGTGCCAGAGTCAGAGCACCAAAGATAGGCGCCAAAATCGCTCAGGGCTAAGGCCTCGCGACTTGCCTCAATGACCGAGGTACGCTCATCGCCAACGATGATGTGCTTAGCTCCGGCTGCTTGCACACAATGCACCAAACCTGCTCCGGTTAGGCTGTTATTGATCAATGCGCAACTTGCACCTAGCTTGAGTGTCGCTAGCAAACTAAGAATAAATTCAGCTCGGTTCTCCATCAGTAACGCAACACTGTCGCCCCGCGTTACACCGCGCGCCTGCAGAACTCGAGCAAAACGATTGACCCATTGATTGAACTCACTATAAGTCCACTCGCGCCCTTCAAAAAACAGCATGGTTCGGTCAGGGTGGGCGGCGACGGCATCTTCGAAGGCGCTCCCCACCGAAATCGCTTCCTCGTGTGAAGGCATTTTAAAATTTAAAGCCGGCAATAAATGACGCATCTCGCCAAAAACTCGAGCAATCTCTTTAATCTTTCGAATTTTTTCCAACATAATTTTGCCCCGAGGCTAAACCCAATCAATCGTATACAGCCAACCCACCGATATTCTACTCTTTGGGTAAATCCACTACCGGCTGCCAATCTACCGAACGGCTCATAAAACCCACCTTTACCTTAAAACGCATCATGCCATTCTCGAGCAACATAATGTCTGCAGGCTTATACTCTCCCAGGGGCGCAGCAAAAACTTCACCTTTCCAGGTGTTTTTGTCGGCATTTTTGACTTTAAGATCTCGTGCCACCACGAAACCAACGGCATCAGGATTTTTGTCATTGCGAACAATAACGCCTGTATTGCTGTTGGCATCGAATTGAATCCAGACCGCTTCGCCTTCCCGCTTCCAAAGCCCCTCAAGGGTGCCCGCCAAAAGCTCACAAGAAAAAACCAACATCAGAACAAACACACTATTGCGAAACATCACAAACCTCTCTACCTTCCTTTTCCATTAATCTTATCAACCATTTCTGTTAATACACGCCGATCATTTTCGTTGTTGCGCGAAACGGCAAACCTCCCTCTTGATTAGGCAGCAAAGGCAGCTCCCTTGGCTGCCACATCGCGTCCCAAGCTCCTTGCCCCGCAAGCAAATCCTGCGTCGTTTTTTTAGCCTCATCAGTAAGGCCTAGCCAACGCTCTCGCAACTCATTCAAACACCACACCCGATACCGCGAGTACCGTGCATTCTTAAACTCGATGCCATCGATCTGAATGTCGAAGCGCTGGCGGCCATCGCGCACTGCCTCAGCATTAGCGGTGAGGTAAGGCAGATAGCCGGCGCCGATATCGCGTAATAACGGCTTTATGTCATCAGGCAACGTAGCGAGCCAATCACCTTGAAGATCTTCTTGAGTGGTATTCCACAAGCGTGCAACCCACTCGAGTACTGCGGGTGCCGTTTGGCGCAAAATTTCCAAGGGCACGGGGTCCAGAGCGAAATGACGGAAAAAGGGGCCCGCTAGGCCAATATCAGCCAATGACGGTCTTAGACCCAGCAAGTAGGGCCTAGCGCTAAAAATCTCCTGCAGTTGACCGAACAAACGCCTTACACCCGCCTCCACGGCCGGAATATTAGTTGGCGTGAGGCCATCACCGACTGTGTAGCCCCGACGCTGGCGCTGGCTAAGCAAACGCCGCTTCAACCAGACAGGTAACCAAACGGAGCCCATCACCTCAGTGGCCAGGTGCCATGATGCAAAGCGAGCACCCTCGGTATAGTGCCAACGATAATGCATCGCTGGGCGCCACCACCACTCGTCAGCCCAATCCTCGATAAGATGAGCAATAAAAGCCTGGGCTGGGTCAGATGGTATCAGGGCGTTATCAGAGAACCCTGCCTCAAACCACTCGATCATTTTCGTGGTATCTGTGAGCCAACGTCCATCTGAGAGCTGTACGGCAGGCATCTGCGACACGCCAATCTCACGCTTCAACTGCCGCTCCATGCGCGGAAACTGCATGGACTTAAAGCGATAGGGAATGCCTCGGATGCGAAAGTAATTTTCCATCTTCCCAGTGAAATAAGAAATATTGGAGCCATACAGCGTGAGCGCCTGCTGGCTAGTCACGGGCTCATCCTGTCCAGTCAGCACTAGCTAATTTCTTTCACAATTGTCGCATCACAGACCGCATTCCTTTTTTATTCCCGCTTTGAGTAGAAACATCGGAACGTCAATACCCTAATAATTGGCATTATTAATGTCAATTAATTTCACAGTATGGCAAGCGCAAGGTATTGTGTTTATTGTTACCCTCGCCGAGAAAATCAGAGCTTCCGGGGAACGCTCAAAGGTAACTTGGAACCAACGTTACCAGCTTATTCATGCAAGGCTTCACCGCAACCTATTGGTTAAGCCAGCCATCGTTCAGAACACCCTTGTTGCATCAAGTCAGTCATTGGAGACCGTTTTTGTGGAAATCAATCAAAAAATTATTGTAGTCACAGGTGCCGGTAGCGGCATCGGCAGAGCACTCGTTGAAAAATTTACAGCCGAAGGCGCGAAACAGGTCATTGCTGTCGATATCGACGCCGCAAATGCCGCGGAGACTGCGAGAGCAAGCGCCTGTCTTGCAATGACCGCTGACGTCGCATGCGAAGCCGACATGATTCGAGTTATCGATGACGTTGAGACTCAGGTGGGTCCTATCGATTTATTTTGTAGCAACGCCGGATTGGCGGCGGGACCGAGTGAGCAATCTCCCGATCAGGAATGGCAGATTAGCTGGGATGTTAACGTCATGGCGCACGTTTACGCCGCTCGCCACTTGGTGCCGCGAATGATCAAGCGGGGGGGAGGTTATCTCCTCAACACAGCCTCAGCTGCAGGGCTCCTTAACCAGATCGGAGGTGCAGCCTATGGTGTTACCAAGCATGCAGCTGTCGGCTTTGGCGAATGGTTAGCTCTTACCTACGGCCATCAGGGTATTAAAGTGTCGTTACTCTGTCCGCAGGCAGTTCGTACCGCTATGACCGCAGTAGATCCTGATCAATTGGGTACTGAAGGACTTCAAGCCGCTGCTGGAGATGGCATGCTCGAAGCCAACGTGGTGGCCGATATCGTGGCGCACGGACTCAAACAAGAGTCTTTCTTAATTCTGCCTCACCCCGAAGTCACAGAGTACATGCAACGAAAAACAGCGGACTATGACCGCTGGATTAAAGGAATGAACCGCTTTCATCAGTCTCTGGCAGGAGATTAGGCGTTTTCACTCCCAGACTAGAGCTCGCGAGATATCTCGACGGCAGATCGAAGGCATCTTGAGCTCTCGAGGGTTCTTCGACTGGTCGATGAACCCCACCTAAAGAGCGCGATTTTGGCATATTCTTACGACTGCCTGCTCATTCACTGTAACGCAGCACCTCACACGCTCGCTTGTTAGAACCAACAGAGCCACCGCTTCATCTTCTGTTGCGCTCACCATTATCCTTTACCAATGCGTTTCGCATTACCTCAATCAATGAAGGCATTATTGGGCTCCAGTAAGTCAGGCCTTGTGCACAACGCGTTCGTGACCAACCATCAGGCGCTTCTATTCTCAGGCACATATTCGCAGCCACAGGTACAAGGCAATAGCACGAGCGTCGTTGCAACAATGCGTCAAGCCAACACAGCCTAATCTCGTTGGCGCACCACTCACAGTTTTGGCTATTCTGGCTTATGATCACAAGGGAGTGCAGTTCAACTCCAACCCAAGAGGCTGCGCCAAAGCTTAAATTGACAATAGATGCTTGGAACACCCTAAAATGAAGCAGATCACACGGCGAAACTTTATCAACGGATCAGCCGCTGTCCTTGGAACTACGGCCCTGCCCTCCTCTTTTACCTCAGTGCTGGCAGAGGAAGGCATAACCTACCCACCCAAGCTAACAGGGCTCCGGGGCAACCACCCAGGGTCTAATACTCATGCTCATGCTAGGGCATGGAACGCTAACTTCAGCACTGGCAAGGTGACTGAATTAAAAGAGTCCTACGATCTCGTGGTGGTGGGTGCAGGGCTCAGCGGCCTTGCGGCCGCTTACTTTTACCGAGAACAGCACGGGCCAAACAAAAAGATTCTCATCCTCGACAACCACGATGATTTCGGTGGTCACGCAAAACGCAACGAACACACGATCGACGGCCGTAAACTGATTACCTATGGAGGGTCGCAAACTCTTGTCGAGCCCAGAAGCGCTCCCTCGGCGGTCAAAAGCTTGTTTGAGGGCGTCGGCATAAATCTAAGCCGCTTCGATACCGCTTTCGATCAAAGTTTTTACCGCGACCACGGCTTAGGAGCCACTACATATTTCAACGCGCAACACTTCGGGCGCAATACGGTCGTACGGCACCCCTTTTGTAATTACTACAATTACATTGAGGGCCTACCTGGAGCCGCCATTTCTGACGAAGCGGCGGTCGCACAAACACCCTTGTCTGCAGGCGGTCAGCAGCAGTTATTACGTGTCCTAAAGAGCGGTCTTCACACCCTCGGCGTTTCACCAGAAGCTATGACCACCTACATCGAAACGCATAATTACTTTGACTACCTAACTCAAACCCTGGGTGTTGATGACCCGCAAGTACTGTTTATGGCAAGGCACTCAGGTATCGACTGGTCCAGTGCCAGTACCGAACTGCTCACGATAAAAAAAGCAAAGGAAGCTGGTGCATTGGGCTTTGCGCCTGCCGCGGTTTATGACGAAAATAATCCGTACATCCATCACTTCCCCGACGGCAATGCAGGAGTCGCACGTGCCTTGGTAAAATACCTAGTGCCCTCTGTCGCCGAAGGAATAACAGCAGAATCTTTGGTTACCGCCCATTTTGATTACCGCGAACTCGATCGCTCAACACATGCAGCGCGGATTAGACTGAACAGCACTGTAGTGGACGTTCACCATGCAGGTAATGCAACAGATTCAGACCGCGTCTCAATTCACTATGTGCAGGGTAGTAATACTTACAAAATTATGGCCACTAATGTCGTTATGGCCTGTCACAACGCTATGGTTCCACACATTGTCAGCGACCTACCTAAAGAGCAGGCCACAGCACTACGACAACAACTAAAAAGCCCGCTGATTTATACCTCCGTGGGGTTAAGAAACTGGCGCGCGTTCAAGGAGCAAGGCATTGGGCTGGCTATGTCCCCCGGCAATATGCATCAAACGCTTTTTATGGACTTCCCTGTGAGCTTAGGCGGTTACCAGTACACCCGAGGGCCAGAAGAGCCCTGCGTCATTCAGATGATTAGCTGCCCCTACAGTGAAGAGGTAGGTAAACCTCGAGAGGAGCAATATCGTGAAGCCCGGTACCGCATGCTCGAGATGACGTTTGCAAGTTATGAGGCAGAAGTTAGAAATCACCTCAACGGAATGTTATCCGCCGATCACTTTAACTTTGACCGCGACGTTGCCAGCCTCACAGTGAACCGATGGGCACATGGTTATACCGTAGCAGATCGTGAGGATCCCTCTGCGGGGCCCAACGGCTCAGTTTCTATCGGCAGGAAACCCCACGGTCGTATTACGATTGCCAACTCGGATTCAGGGCCAGAAGCCGATGCCATCGTTGCTATGGAAATGGGCTATCGCGCCGTAACAGAGCTTTGAAATCAGGACTGTCCCGCTCATTAGACCAATGGTAGCGCGGTCACCAAGCAGGGATGCTGTGCCAATAGATTTCGTTTTATTTCTGTGCTCTTGAGAGCATTCCTATCAGCGCTCGATTT
>ENA-ORDA01000207-ORDA01000207.1-marine-metagenome-genome-assembly--contig:-NODE-207-length-61843-cov-8.651135_pt1 | contig 61843 bp, 59 predicted proteins | sample MGYA00237778_ERZ508506 | MGnify/ENA primary metagenome ERZ508506 (study PRJEB26177, sample SAMN06267891) | marine metagenome | isolation source: Monterey Bay, California, USA | place: Pacific...
GACAAAGAAGCCGCTTAAGGATTTAACAATTAATATTCGTAATTCCTCCCTCGAATATTAATAAAGATGGTGACATAGCATAAAGCTCATATTCCTCCCCAAAGGTAGCCGATATGTCATCTGATAAACAAAGGACGAAGGACCCCCATCCTTCGTCCTTTTTATTTGATAAGGTATTGAATTTTTAAATTGCATTATTGAAGATTGATTAATATGTTAAGCAATGATTAGTGTAGTAAAAAAACTTTTAGATTTAAATCTATCCAATTCTCTTATTGGAACCTTATTACTAATAAGTACTTATCTATTTTTCTCAATAATGGAGTTAACCGCTAAAGAACTGGGACAGAGCTTCAATCCATTTCAAGTTGTGTTTGCAAGATATAGCTCACAATTAATATTATTATTAATTATCTTTAATAAGAAGACAGGCAAGCATTTAAAAAGTGAATTTCCATTATTACAAGTCTTAAGAGGAGCACTACTTCTTATAACCACTTGTTTTATGTTTTCAGGCCTAGCTTATTTGCCATTTGCTGAAAATATTGCGATTTATATGATAGGCCCAGTAATAACGACAATACTTGCTTTTTTTATATTAAAAGAAAAAATAACACTCACTCAAGTTATTATAGTAATAGTAGGACTAATTGGAGCCATTGTTATTAGTAAACCTAATAGTAATGTTTTTAATTATGCAGTAATTTTCCCTTTTTTAGCTGCTACGTGCTTTGCTTTTTTTACAATTTTTACAAAATTCCTAAATACTTCAGACAGTAATCAAACAACACTTTTATTTACAGCCGTCAGTGGAAGCGTTTTATCTTTACCCTTTATTTTCTTTTATTGGGAAACACCTAATTTTTATCAACTTGCTCTAATGTTCTGTTTGGGTTCATTAGCAACAATTGGTCATTTCTTTTTTATAGAGGCATTGAAAGTTATAAACGCGTCTTTTGCAGCTCCTTTTGTATATTTAACAGTATTATTAGCAGCATTTTGGGGTTTTTTTATTTATGACGAAATACCTGATGATAATACCATCTTAGGTGCATTCTTAATTATATTAGCAGGAATTATAATTACTCGAATAAAAACAAAATAAAATTAATTAATATTTTTTTATCCTTAGTTAAATAATTCATACACCAGCATCAAATTTAAAACCAATATTTTCAAACTTCTTAGACAAATTTGGTTCTATGTCGTTCATTTCTTTTTCAGCATATGGCGTAAAAGCAATATCATTCATATCATGAACACCACCAGAGATAATTACCTGCAAAAGACCTTCTTCTTTACCAACATTAGTAAATGATCTACAAACACCAGGCGGTATTGAAATAGTGTCATATTTTTGAATTTTTAACTCTTCTGAACCATCATCATTCCACTTGATTAAAAATTCTCCTTCTAAAACTGTAAAAGTTTCAAAAGTTGACAAATGGTTATGTAATCCTGGGCCTTGACCAACAGGACATTTAGCTAAGGTTATTGTAATTCCTCCAGCTCCAATAATAGGCGCGCCAGAATTTATTGGCGTTTTACCTTCTGATGGATCTAAACCAATCACAGAAAGTAACTGTCTAGCATAAACAATATCTTTACCTGCTTGAGGAACAGTTTTATCTATTTGTATTGGCAATGGTTCTAAATTTAAAAATCTAGATACTCTTTTTTCCATATATTCTTCAGTTAATTTTAGTGTTTTCATAATCACTACCTCCACTTCCAATATATTACTTTATAGAAAAATATTATTCTTAATTTAGCCTTCTTTTAAATAATTTTAAAATAAAAAAAAGGGCCAATGGCCCTTTTATTAAATATTATTTTAAAACAGTTTAAACAGACTGAAGATTAACTGCAGCTACTTTTCCATTTTTACCAGTTTCAAGCTCAAAACTTACTTTTGCTCCGTCATTTAATGTATTCATACCGGCAGCCTCTACTGCTGATATATGAACGAAAACATCTTGAGATCCACCTTCTGGCTCTATAAAGCCAAAACCTTTATTAGGATTAAACCATTTTACTGTACCGTTAGGCATTCTTTGCTCCTTGTTATTAACTTATTTTCATAAGCGTAGTTGTTCAATCAAAACACGCTAGACTAGATTGAACATTAAATGACCAAGGAAGTCGATCGTATTAGTCAGAAAACTGACTGCCTTTACAGGCTTAGATAATTAACTCTCATATATGCTAAATTTTATAGTTTTGCAAATAAAAAGTAATATCACCCAAAAATATGTAAAATTTTATAGGAATAAATATTTGTAACCACAATAATATAATCAAATTAAATTTTCTAACGAAGTTAAAAATTTACTTCTATCTGCTTTAGAATAAGGCTTGTTTTTCCCTTTTAAAAAAGGATCGGATGATCGTAAATCTGACATTAAGTCCCTTGTAGCTAATACATTACCAATATTATTTTCAGTTAAAAAATTACCATCGTGCTTTAATACGACAGCTTCTTTAGCGATGCACTTAGCTGCTAAAGGAATATCAGCCGTTATAACTATATCATCTTTACTTACTTGGTCATATATCCACTTGTCAGCTTCGTCTGAGCCTTCTGAAACAATAATAAGCTTTACTAAGTCACTTTTAAAAGGCCTTATACCTCCATTGCACACCATTAAAACATTCAATTTGTGACGATTAGCAACTCTTATTATTTCTTCTTTTACAGGACAAGCATCTGCATCAACATAAATTTTTTTCATACTCTATTTATCTCACCCTTTAAATCAGCTGAGGGGATTAATGTTTTCAAACGTCTAATAGATTCCTCTTTAGAAAGGGAAGGAATAATTGCAAAACCTTCCATACTTTCTATTTCTAATGCTATATCAGAATTGTCTTTGGTTCGAAAAAGATAACAATTTTTTGGTAATTTAAAGCTTATTTTCCAAATTGGAACTTTCCTTGGATAACCTAAATACCGACTAACCCTCGAAGAATCAACAACTAACCTTTCTATTGTGTTAATTTTTTCTCCAATATTCATGTTTTTACCTTATGTTTCTAATATCTAATATCTTTTTACATTCTTATACAATAAAGTTAATATTTAAATATTTTAATTATTATAAGGAAATGTCATGCTTTTAGACGTTAGAACATATAGATGCAAACCAGGAACTATAAAGTCACATCTTAAATTATACAGTGATTTAGGAAAACCAGCCCAGTCAAAACATTTGGGAAATCCTCTACTTTTTGCAACTACTGAAACAGGAAATCCAAATGAATACACTCATATTTGGGTTTATAAAAATGCCGGTGATAGAGAAACTAAAAGAGCTGCTATGTGGTCAGACCCAGACTGGATTAATTACACTCAAGAAAGCGCTAAATTAGGAGCTCTAGAGTCTCAAGAAAATAAACTATTAAAGCCAGTTGACTTTTATGAGCTTAAAACAAGTTAATTTTTTTCTAAGCAGGTTTTGCCGATCTATCTAAAAAGTCATCTCTTCTTGATAAGTAAAACGAATAACTATCTGGAAGAAATGATTTGGCATTTTCTAAATTAAAAAAGGTGGCTGCTTTATACACCCATTGAGTATCAGCAAGTAATTCTCGACCTAAAGCAACAAAATCTGCTCTTTTATTTAATATAATATCATTAGCCTGATCTGGATTTATAATGGCTCCAACTGCCATAGAACTTATCTCTGCTTCATTTTTAATTTTCTCAGAATAAGGAACTTGGAACCCTGGAATAATTTTTGATTTATTCAATATAGGTGAACCAGTTATACCTCCTGAAGAACAATCTATAACATCTACACCTGCAAGTTTGAGTGCTTTAGCAAATTTGACGTTATCTTCAATGGTAGCACCTTCTCCCGGTGCATCCACAGACGAAATCCTAAAAAATATAGGTTTATTTTCAGGCCAAACTGATTTGATTTCAGCAACGGTCTCTAGTGCAAACCTTGTTCTATTTTCAAAATCACCTCCATACTTGTCATTTCTTTTATTAGAGATGGGTGAGAAAAAAGAATGCAACAAATATCCATGCGCCCCATGAATTTCTATTATTTCAAATCCAGCCTTATCTGCCCTTTGGGCTGCTTTTTTAAAATCACTTTTTACTTTTTCAATATCTTCAATTGTCATTTCTTTAGGTATTGGTGAGCTATCATTTATTGGGATTGCACTTGGTCCAATTGTTTGCCATGCAGGTTCGTCAGGCACTTCTTTTGTAATAGGTGATGCTCCATCCCAAGGCCTTAAAAAACTAGCTTTCCTTCCCGCATGTGCTAATTGAATGCCACTTATACAATTATACTCTTTAAAGACTTTGACAATTTTGGATAAGCCTTGAATATGTTCGTCACTCCATATCCCAGTGCAACCATGACCAATTCTTCCTTCAGGAGACACACCGGTTGCTTCAATAAAAGCAGCGCCAAGTCCTGAAAAAGCAAATCTTGAATAATGTTGGAAGTGCCAATCACTTACCAATCCATCAACAGCTTTATATTGACACATAGGCGATAAAACTATTCTGTTTCTAAATACTTTAGATTTAATAGTAATAGGGTCGAACAAAGCCACTTCACTCATTACTTAAACTCCAGATATAATCAGTTATTACTTTTAAGAAAAGATCTTAAATTTTGAGATCTTTGTTTTGCTGAATTCATCATAAATGAGAGATCAGATCCAGACAATATGAATTTCATTCCCATTCCAATATATTCGGACATTAACTCTTCGTCATAAACACCTCCCATTCCAGGAGTTTTATTGTATTTTTCACAAGCTTTAATAACCTTCGTATAAGCTTCTTTTATTTTAGGATTCGAGTATTCTCCTGGAATTCCCATTTCCATACATAAATCGTTCGTGCCTATCAGTATTACGTCAACACCTGAAACTGCCGCTATTTCATCAACATTTTCAATAGCTTCAGGACTCTCCAACATTACAACAATAAGCATATTGTCATTAATAGTAGTTGCGACTTCTGAAATTGGCATTGATTTAAAATTTAATTGAGGCAAAGAACCTGTCATAGAACGGTGACCCTTGGGAGGAAATAAACAAAAAGATACAAGTTTTTTAGCAATATCTGCATTTTCAACATGAGGAAAAACTATTCCCATTGCACCACAATCAAGTACTCTTGTAGCATGATGATGAGCAAAATCTGGAACCCTAACGATAGGAGTTATTCCTGCATCCTGAGCGGCAACAGAAATTTGTGAAGCAATGTCAATATCCATGCTATTATGCTCCATATCAATAAATAACCAGTCATAATCACAAGTAGCCATGATTTTCCCTATATCTACCGTTCTTGTTTGCCTTAAACCAACCCCAAGACAAAGTTCATTATTTAAAATTTTATCTTTTGCTATATTTTTCATAATTTCAAACCTTAAATTTATATCTATAAGAGTAATTATATTTTATTATTTTAAAATTGAAAGTATAATTAAAACACACTAATATTTAATATGTTAAGTTTTAAAACCTTTATTAATTAAATCTTTTCTTTAATGTGCCCGAAAAGGTGGGGGCTTTTTAAATGAGTAAAGAAATCAACAAAACTTATCCTGACACTAGTAAATCACTACCGATAGCTATGTTAAGAGCTAGAGAAGCTATGATGCTTTCATTTAGGCCTGTTTTAGCTAAACATGGCTTCACTGAACAACAATGGAGAGTATTAAGGGTGTTAGGTGAAAAGGGAGACTCTGATGCAGGGCAAGTCGCTTTTGACGCTTGCATATTAGCTCCAAGTCTCTCAAGAATTATAGGTAAGCTTGAAAAAGACCAATATATTTCACGATTTGTCGATGCTAAAGATGGGAGACGAGTTAACTTAAGCTTAACGAACTCAGGTAAAGAGATACTTAATAAAATAGCTCCAGATGTAGAATTGATATATAATGCTATTCAAAAACGTTATGGCGAAGAAAAATTATCTACTCTTATAGATATATTGGGTGAAGTGAGTGAGTGGCGGGGCAGATAAGTCGCTTATTTAGAGATTTATCTTAAATTTTTCAGAAAGTTTTTCTAAGGTATTTAGAACTTCTTGATTATATGAAATGCCATTTCTAATAGTTTCATCTCTTCTCAACAAAGCTTTTTCTCCAGGCATTCGAACTTTATTGTTCTTATCAATAGGTTCGTTATTTAGGCATTGTTGACTAAGAAAAGTCATTTCTTCTTTGAAGGCTTCTAAACCAGAAAATGCTTCCGGGTCAATAACTTGAACAAAAGTTGAAAGATTCATTGATTTGGGTTTTTTACTCCTCCCGGAACCTGATAAACCTTGAGATAATGCTTCTATGCCAAGTGCTAAACCAAAACCCTTATGCCCATACTCAAGACCACCTACTGGCATAACAGTTCCGTTTTTATTTTGCACTTCAAAAGGGTCATTAGTTGGTGTTCCATCGGAAGTTAATAAACAATTAAAATCAAACAATTCATTTTTTGAAATTTTGTCAGCTATCATATTATTAGTAGTAATAGATGCGCTAATATCAATTATTACAGGATTATTATTTGTAGGGTAAGCCAAGGCCATGGGATTTGGCGAGAGTAAAGCTTTTGTTCCACCGTATGGAGCAACTGTTGCTGTTGAAGGAACAGAGCTTTTAATTATTCCAACTAAACCTTTCTTAACAATTGGTAACATATACGCAGCTAAAGCTCCATTATGGTGACTATTTCTAATAAGAACCGTAGCTGTACCATGTTTTTTTGCTCTATCTGAAGCAAGTTTCAAAGATTTTTTTGTTAACCATATACCTGGCAATTGTTTACCATCGAGAGTAATAGAACTACCAAGATCTTTTAAAACATCCTCTGTACCAGAGACTTTCATATTACCCATTTCAATGTCTTTTATATATAATGGAAGAAGCCTAACACCATGAGTAGAGTGTCCCATCATATCAGCCTCTATCAAAATATCAGATGTATCATTGGCTTTTTCATCATCCATTCCCAAAGATATAAAAATAGATTTACAAAATTTCATTAGTTGAGAACGTTTAAACATTTTAGGCCTAAGTTGTAAATATAGCTTTATTTTGTTTTTTCTTCACAAATATATCTCGTAATAGATGCATTTGCGGCTAAAATAAATGACAAATTATCATTATCCAAGAAAAATATATCTTGAATATGTGTCCAGGGTTCATTCTTATCAAAAGCATATGCCTTGCCAGTACCTAAATCTAAAATTTCATATTTTGAATTATTTACCATAAAAAGCCCCGAGTTCAGACCTTCTCCGTCTTTGATGGTTATTTCAACAGGTTTTTCTTTACCAGAAATTTTAAAAACTTGAATACCATTGGACCTTACTGCAGCTGCACTTTGAGGTTTACAACTATATTTCGTTTCTTTAGCCAAAACATTACTAGAAAACAAAGAGATGGATAAAAAAACAAGAAAATATTTAAAAATAGTCATTTTTTTCCTTTTAAACATAAATTAGAGAGTTTCTTTCGTATACTTTAATAATACCTTTTTAGCATTTTTTGAAATATTTATTTTTTTTTCTGATGTATACAATTCATGGTTTTTTTCTACTTTATCAAGATCATAAAGATAATTTACCATTAAACCGGCAGATAACTTTATCCCATTGGAAGATAAGTCACCTAAATAATTAATTTGCTCTAAGGATGCTCCATTACCTAAATGAAACCTTGCAACTGGATCGTTTGGCATTTTATCAGTTCTTTCAGTGCTCAAAAAATACTTACCAACATACTCCATCATATTGTCATGAACTTTCAAAAATTGTTCAGGTCGCTTTAATCTTTCTAGACTCTTTGCAAATTTTGGGTGTTTATCACTAATCCATTTTCTTAATCCAGGTACTGGAGATAGAGTTACAAATTTCTTGAGATTTTTAAACTCTAGATTTAAATCATTGGCAACTTGCTTAATTAAAAAATTACCAAAAGAAATACCTGCTAATCCTTTTTGACAGTTAGAGATAGAATAAAAAACTGCCACAGTTGTTTCTGCTGGTTCAAAGACATTTCTTTTCTCCTGAAGGACATCTTGAATTTTAGAAGGCACCTCTTTCATAAGTGCAACTTCAACAAATATGATCGGCTCATCTTGCATTGCAGGATGAAAAAATGCAAAGCATCGTCTATCTTTAGGAGCTAAACGTGACCTTAATTCATCCCATGAGTTAATTTCATGAACAGCTTCATAAGCTATAATTTTTTCTAATATATGAGCTGGTGTTTCCCAATTTATAGGCCTTAAAATAAGGAACCCCCTATTAAACCAATTTTTAAACAAATAAACGAGATCATAATCTACAGCTTTAAGTTCTGGGTGTTTACTTATAATACCTAATAACCTTTTTCTAAGATTAACTAACCTTATTGTCCCCCTTGATATTCCGTTGCATCTTCTGAAAATTTCACGCCGCTTAGGTTCTGCAACTTTCATCAATTGAACTAAATTTGCAGAGTTCTTTTCACGTTGATATTTTTCTATAGCATTAGATAATTCATCAGAAGTTATTTCAAAATTATCCCTAATTAACTTAAAAAAATTCAACAATTCTTTATCATTTAATTCTTCGCAATGTTTCATTAGCAATTCAGCATAACCTAATGCAGAAACCTCTCCTTTTGCAGAAGCTACGTTTTCGATATAATCTTTTGTGGTTATAGATTTACTTTTATCTTGAAAAATATTGAATGAATTACTTTTTATAGGTTTATCAAAGAGTGAATTAATCAACTCTTGAAAAAACTTCATTTTACTCATTTTACATCACCCATCATATAGTTTGGCAACCAAGTAGCTATATCAGGGAAAACACATAATAATATAATTGCAATAACCATACACATTACAAATGGTAGAGAACCCCTAAGGATTTTGTTAAGAGGTATTTCAGGAGCTATCCCATTAATTACATATAAATTGAGGCCTACTGGTGGAGAAATAAGGCCGATCTCCATATTGATTGTTAGTATAACAGCAAACCAATAAGGATCAAAACCAGCGTTAGTAATTATAGGCAATAAAATTGGAGCGGCCATAACAATAACAGCCACCGGAGGAAGGAAAAAACCGGCTATTAATAAAAATATATTAATAGTTAACATCAAAACCCAACGATTTACATCTAAAGTACCTATCCATTCAGCTATACTTTGAGTAATGAACAGACTTGAGAGCATATAAGAAAAAACTCCAGCCGCTGCAATAATAAAGAGTATCATGATAGACTCTCTTGTTGAGTCTCTTAAGACCACCCACAATGATTTAGGGGCCCAAAGTTTATAAATTACAACAGCTACAATTAAGCATAAAATAGCACCCACTGCTGCGGTTTCAGAAGGTGTAGCAACACCACCATATAATGAATATAGCACACCTAAAATTATTGCAAAAAATGGAATAACTCTTGGAAGTATTTCCAAACGTTCTTTCCAGCTGAAGCTTTTTCTATTTAAAGCATCAACATTACCACTTTTCCATGTTGAAAAAATTGACCACAACATAAAAAGAAAAACAAGTAAAAGACCTGGAATAGCCCCCGCCAAAAACAAGCGTCCAATTGATGTTTCAGTGGAAATACCATACACAATCATTGTAACTGAAGGCGGTATTAATATGCCTAAGGTACCACCCGCAGCTATTGACCCAGATGCAACTTCGTCTGAATAGCCTCTTTTCTTCATTTCAGGAATACCCATTTTCCCTATAGCTGCACAAGTAGCTGGACTTGATCCAGACATAGCTGCAAAAAGAGCACATGCTCCTAAATTAGATATCACTAATCCTCCAGGAACACGTGTAAGCCATCTATCTAGAGCTTCATATAAATCTGCCCCAGCCCGTGTCGAAGAAATAGCAGCGCCCATTATTATAAACATTGGAATAGATAAAAGAGCGAAGTTATCAAGATGGCCATAAAAGATTTCAGGCATTAACTCTAAAGAACGAAAACCATCAAAAACGAATAAAAAAAGACACGAAACTATTAACAAACCATTAGCAACGGACACACCAGAGAATAAAATTAAAATAGTAGTAAAAGCAACTAACAAACCAAGTGATAAAGGATCCATTTTATTTAACTCCTTTATCAAAAGGCAATTCTCTATTTGTTATCATAGAAATGAAATCAGCTATCAATTGATTTAAAAAAAGACCAAAGCCAACAGGCAGTGCTAAATAAGGATATTTTAAAGGTACCGCAGTAACAGTATCTGATGTCCAGTTTTTTTCATAAGCTACAAGCCAATAATCAAATCCATATATGAACATGATAAAAACAATGATAATACTAGTTATACTAGTTAAGCAGGCTAGAATTTTCTGATATTTAGGTCTAATTAGCATAGGTAAAAGATCTACATTTACATGCCCTCTTAGAACCTGCACATAGGATAAACCAATCAAAGTAGCACCAACCATCATGTATATAACAGTTTCTGTTTGCCATGCAGTTGAATAATTTAGAACAAACCTAACCCAGATCATTTCTACAGTAATAAGTACGGCAGTTAAAATCATAAATGCAGCAATTACTCCGGCTATTCTAGATAGATTTTTTGAAAATTTAATATAGTTTTCAATCATAATAATTTTAGCAAAATAAAAAAATGGCGGGATATATCCCGCCATTAATTGTTATTAGTTAACAGATAAGGCTAAATCTAGCAATCTTTGACCGTCTTTATAACCTGAGACAAATTTCTTATAAGATGTTTCTTTAGCTATTGAACGCCATGCATTGAATTCGTCTGCTGACATCTCTTTAATTTCAACACCGTTTTTCTTGAAAACATTAACAGAAGCTTGATCTTCTTTTTTTGCTTCCGCTAAATAATAAGCTTCAGCCTTCTTTGCACCGGCCATTAAAGCTTCTTGTTGAGCCTTATTTAAACTTTCAAACACTGACTTATTCATAAGAAGTGGTTGATACATAAACCATAAAGCAGTTTTGCCTGCAGGAGTATAACACTTAACCTGCTCATAAATTCTGTATGAAACAAAAGATGATGATGATGTGTTAGCAGCTTGTAATACTCCAGTTTGCATAGCATTATAAATGGCTGAAGAAGGCATAGAAGCTATAGAAGCACCAGCTCCTACAAGCATCGTTTCAAAAGCTTTTCCTGCTGCTCTTGTTTGTAGACCTTTTACATCATTAGGACCTGTAATACACTTGTCCTTACCCGCAAAACCACCTGCTAAATATCCATGGACTACAACCATAACATCGTCAGTTGCCATAATTTTTTGTATTTCTTCCATAAAAGGTGAATAATTCATACGAGCGGCATGATCATGATTTTTCACAAGTCCCGGCATTAAAGTCAAATTATAAGCGGGTTGTTGACCACCAGCGTATGACAATGGAAAAACAGTCATATCTAATTGACCTCTAGTTAAAGGCTTATATTGTTCCTTAGGTTTGAAAAGCGATTTAGATGGAAATATTTTTATGTTCAAATCAACTTTTGCTGAAGCCACGTGATCTGCAACAATTTGTGCAAATTTGTGACGAACATCTTTTGTTGACCATTGATGTGATAACCTTAACTCTTTTGCAGAAACAGTTGCTGATAAAGCAATTGCGCCTATAGTCATTATTGATAAACTCTTAAAATTCATTATCTTCCCCTTACAAATAATTAATACATTTCGACAATATATCAATACATTATCAAACAACAATAAAAAATAATATTTAACTATTCACTGATTAAAAACTCAGAGGCCCTTGCTGCACCTCCCTTTTGATGAGGTACACCAGCTAAAGACAATCCCATTTCTATACCTGTTAATGTTCCCATTAGCATTAGATCATTAAAGTCACCTAAATGACCAATTCTAAAAACTTTACCAGCAAGCTTAGACAAACCGTTTCCAAGTGACATGTTAAAATTTTCTAATATAATTTTCCTTAATTCATCTGCATTATGTCCATCTGGTATTTTAACAGCCGTTAAGACATTAGAGTAATCCATTTCTTCTTGGCAAAGAACCTCCAATCCCCAGGCTTGCACAGCTGCCCTTGTTGCTTTGGCGTGTCTATCATGTCGCTTAAAAACATTGTCTAAACCCTCTTCATGAAGCATGTTTATTGCCTCTTTTAAACCATATAAAAGATTGGTAGCGGGAGTATAGGGAAAAGAACCTGATTTATTAGCCTCTATTTGTTCTTGCCAATCCCAATAGGATCTTTGCATACCAGATTTTTTTGAGATAAGAATAGCTTTTTCTGATATTGCATTAAATGATAAGCCAGGGGGTAGCATCAAGCCTTTTTGGGAGCCCGAAATAGTAACATCAACTCCCCAGTCGTCATGTTTATAATCCATAGAAGCTAATCCCGAAATTGTATCAACCATTAATAAAGCTTCATGGTTAGCTAAATTCATTACATTTCTTACTTCTTTTATTCTTGAAGTACTACCTGTAGATGTTTCATTATGGACTACGCATACAGCCTTGATTTTTCCTTCAGCATCTTTTTTTAATCTATCCAATAATTTTTCGGGTTCAACACCCCTTCTCCAGTCAGTTTCTAAAAACTCTGTATTGATACCAAGTTTATCAGCCATTTTCTTCCATAAAGTAGCAAAGTGACCAGTTTCAACCATAAGAACTAAATCACCCTCATTAATGGTATTTACTAGTGCCGCCTCCCATGCACCTGTTCCAGATGCTGGAAAAATTATTACATCTGAATTTGTTTTAAAAATCGTTTTCATTCCATCAAGGCAGGCATTGGCCAAATTAGGGAAATCTGGTCCACGATGATCTATAGTAGGATAATCCATAGCACGTAAAATTCTATCAGGCACATTTGAAGGTCCAGGTAATTGTAAAAAATGTTTTCCTGGCATATATTTTTTATTCATATTAAAAAATTTCCTTATTTACTTAATATCTGTCATTGAAAATAAATTATTTATAAATTACTTTATACATACACTTTAAATGATAAATTTTCCATACTGAATTTTAGTTCAGAGACAGAGGTTTTTTATGCTAGATGGTAGTTCACAGCAATTACTAAAAAAATTGAAGAATAAAACAACAGCAGAAATTTATTATGACAATTTTACTAAAGGCAGATACTCAACAGATGCATCTATTTATCAAATGATGCCATATGGTGTTTTAATACCAAAAAATAAATCAGATTTGATAGATACTATTAATTATGCAAGAGATGCCAGAGTTCCACTTTTAGCTAGAGGAGGAGGAACCTCTCAATGTGGTCAGACTGTTAATGAAGCAATAGTTATAGATAATTCAAAATTTTTAAATAAAATATTAGATTTTAACAAAGAAAAAATGACATGCATTGTCGAGCCTGGAATAGTACTTGATGAATTAAACAGATTTTTAAAACCATTTGGATTATGGTTTCCTGTAGATGTTTCAACTTCCAGCAGAGCAACAATTGGTGGAATGACAGGTAACAATAGTTGTGGTGGACGCTCTATTAGATATGGAATGATGAGAGACAATGTTCTTGAAATAGAAGGAATATTAAGTGATGGCTCAACGTATAAATTTGGTAATATTAAAGATAAAGAGATAGCTTCGAGCAAAGAACTTGCTCCACAAATTATAAATAACCTGTTAAATCTAGCTCTAGAGAATAAAGATGAAATATTAACAAAATTTCCAAAAGTACTTCGAAGAGTTGGCGGATATAATATTGATTCACTTTTACCAGATGCAATGGCCTCCAGACCAAACGGTAAAAAAGGAGATGGTATAAATTTATCACACTTACTAGTCGGATCAGAGGGTACTCTGGTGTATTCATCTGCAATTACTCTTAAATTATCACCTCTTCCTTCTCAAAAAATTATGGGTATATGTCACTTCCCATCATTCTATGAGGCAATGGACGCTGCACAACATATCGTACCATTAGATCCAATAGCAGTGGAACTTGTTGACGATACGATGCTAAGTCTTGCAAGAAAGATTGATATATTTCAACCTACAGTTGAAGCAGTCGTAAAAGGCAACCCTAAATCTTTACTTTTGGTTGAATTCGCAGAGGAAGACATGAGTGTGAATCAACATAGATTGAAAAAACTGCATCAATTAATGGGTGATTTAGGATATTCGTGGAAAGGCGACAAAAAAATTGGAGGAGTCATTGATGTTATTGACAACGCTTTACAAGCAAAAGTAACTGAAATGAGAAAATCAGGATTAAACATCATGATGTCTATGAAGGACGAGGCAAAGCCAGTTTCTTTCATAGAAGATTGTGCTGTTGAGCTTAAAGATCTAGCTGAGTATACTGATGGATTAAATCAAATATTTGACAAATATGACACCAAAGGAACTTGGTATGCTCATGCCTCTGTTGGATGTCTTCATGTAAGACCTGTTTTAAACATGAAACTTCAAACGGATGTTTCAAAAATGCGCAATATTGCTGATGAAACTAGTAAATTGGTAAAAAAATTTAAAGGTTCTTATTCAGGAGAGCACGGTGATGGAATAGCACGTTCTGAGTTTAATGAAGTAATGTTTGGAAAAAAAATGATTAATATTTTCGAAACTATTAAACAAGCTTTTGATCCAGATAATATTTTTAACCCTGGAAAAATAATAAATGCACCTAAAATGGACGCTAGAGATTACTTTAGGTATGCCCCTTCATACAACGCAAAAAATATTAATACTATTTTAGATTGGTCGCAATGGCCTGGCAATGCTGGAGGTTTTCAAGGGGCAATTGAAATGTGTAACAATAATGGTTCATGCAGAAAACTAGATGGCGGCGTTATGTGTCCATCTTTCAGAGTTACAAAAGATGAGAAAGATTCGACCAGAGGAAGAGCTAACTCACTTCGATTAGCCCTTTCAGGACAATTGGGTAAAAACGCACTTACAAGTAAAGAAATGACAGAAACAATGAAGTTATGTGTTGCTTGTAAAGCTTGTAAACGCGAATGTCCAACAGGCGTAGATATGTCAAAAATGAAAATAGAGATTTCAAACCTACACGCAAAAAAATATGGTCTTGATATAAATAGCAAATTAATAGCCTACTTACCTAAGTATGCTGCGTTTGCATCTAACTTTTCTAAACTTTTGAATCTTAGAGATAAAATTCCTGGCGCAGCCAAAATTAGTGAGTTAATCCTTGGTTTTACTGCAAAAAGGCCATTGCCAGAATGGCGTAATGATTTCTTTAGAAATAATGAATTACCAAACTCAATTGAAAAAATTAATGGCCAAACTCCAATTATATTATTTGTTGATACTTTTAATCGTTATTATGAACCTGAAAATATAAGATCCGCAGTTAAAGTCTTAAAATCAGCTGGATATTTTCCCTTTATTCCAAATTCAAAAGATAATAAAGCATTATGTTGTGGAAGAACCTATTTAAGCAACGGCTTGATTGAAAATGCTAAAATTGAAGCAACAAAAATTTTAAATACTTTTTTACCTTATTTACAAAAAGGGATTGAAGTTGTTGGCTTAGAACCTTCATGTATTTTATCTTTTAGAGACGAGCTTCCTGCGCTAATTAAAGATGAGGATATAAAGTTACTACAAAATAATTCATACACTTTTGAAGAATTATTAGAAAAAAATTGCAATAAATTAAACTTTAAAAAGTTAGATCAAAAGGTATTATTGCATGGTCACTGTCATCAAAAAGCATTTGACGCAGTAAAGCCAATCGAAAGTTTATTAAAAAAAATTGAAGGTTTAGAAGTTGAGACTATAGAAACTAGTTGTTGTGGCATGGCAGGTGCATTTGGATATGGTAAAGACACATTTGACATTTCTATGAAAATGGCCAATGAAAAACTTTTCCCTGCAATTCAAAATACTGATAAAAATGTCACTATTATTGCCGATGGGACATCATGTAGATGTCAAATTAAAGATGGCTTAAATAGGAATGCAATTCATGTTTCTAAATTTCTAGACGAAAATATAATTTACTAAATCTGTAATTAGATTTATCCTGATATTTGATAGAGGTCAAAATGCCAAATAGAACAAAAAAACCTACCGCTTTTCATTGGGGAAGCTACTATGCCGAGGTTGAGGATGGTAAAATTGTTGGCATGAAGCCTTACGGACAAGATAGAGATCCATCTAATATTGCAAAAGGAATTATAGATACTGTAGATGACGAGTTAAGAGTTAAAGTTCCTCATATTCGTAAAGGCTATCTCAGAGAAATAAGAAAAGAATTAGTTAACGGCAAAATGGCTATTACAGGCAAACGTTCCAGAGAAAAACGTGGATCTGATGATTTTGTCGCAGTTTCATGGGAAGAAGCTATCGATATAGTATCCTTTGAGCTGAACAGAATTAAAAAGAAATATAAAAACAAAGCATTTTTTGCGGGTTCTTATGGTTGGGGTTCAGCAGGTAGGTTTCACCATGCACAAAGCCAACTTCACAGGTTTTTCAATTGTTACGGTGGATATACTAAATCAGTCAACACCTATTCTTATGCGGCAAGCGAGACAATCATGCCTCATGTGATTGGCTTATCATATAGAAAATTTCTTGATACACATACAGACTGGAATAATATAAAAGACAATTCAGAATTAATAGTTATGTTTGGGGGCTTACCTCTAAAAAACTCACAAGTCACATCTGGAGGTGTTGGAAAACATACAACTAAACAATTTATCAAAGATTGTGCAAGAAAAGGTACAAAATTTATTAATATTAGCCCTATGGAAATGGAGGCTGACATCATTAGTAATGCTGACTGGATTAAAATTAGACCTGGAACAGATACAGCTTTGATGCTTGGTATAGCGTTTATACTTGAGAGTGAAAGTTTATTAGATAGAGATTTTATCAAAAAATATTGTACTGGGTATGATGTTTTTTATGATTACTTAAAAGGGATTTCAGATGGAAAAGCAAAAACTCCGTTGTGGGCTTCCAAAGTAACAGGCATTCCCAGTAATATTATATATGATTTAGCCAAACAAATGTCTAAGAACAGGACTATGATAACTGGTGCATGGGCCTTGCAGAGACAACAATATGGAGAGCAATCCCATTGGATGATTTCTGTTTTAGCATGCATGTTGGGGCAAATAGGACTTCCTGGTGGAGGTTTTGGACTAGGTTACAGCGCTGAAAATGGTATAGGAAACCCTGTAAGTTACCACAAATGGCCAGCTTTAGAACAATTGAAAAATCCAGTAAGTGATTTTATACCAGTTGCACGAATTTCAGATATGCTTCTTAATCCAGGTAAAACTTTACCTTACAATGGCAAAGATCTTAAGTACCCTGATATTAAGCTAATTTATTGGGCTGGTGGAAACCCTTTTCATCATCAGATGAACTTAAAAAAACTTGTTAAAGCGTTCAAGCAACCAGATAGTATTATAGTTAATGAGATTTGGTGGAACAGCTTAGCAAGACATGCAGATATAGTATTACCCGCAACTACTTCCTTAGAGCGAAATGATATAGGTGTCAGGCACTGGGATCAAACAATATCTCCAATGCATAAAATAATTGAGCCGGTAGGTGAATCAAAATCTGATTATGATATTTTTTCTGCTATCTCTACAAAGCTAAATATTAACAAAAAATTTACTGAAGAACGTAATGAAGACCAATGGCTGAGACATCTATGGGAGTTATCTATACATAGCGCTAAAGATGCCAATTTCAACTTACCTAATTTTGACAAATTTTGGAAAAATGGGTTTCAAGAGGTATTATCTCCTAAAAAGCAAACTATTTTGCTAGAAGATTTTAGGAAAGATCCAGTGAAGAACCGAATTGCAACACCATCAGGAAAAATTGAAATATTTTCTCAAACTGTAGCTGATTTTAATTATAAAGACTGCCCTGGACACCCAGCATGGTTAGAACAAGATGAATGGTTAGGATCAGCACTTACAAAACAATTCTCTCTTCAGCTCATTTCTGGTCAACCTCACAATAGATTACACAGCCAACTCGACAATGGATCAGAAAGTCAAAAATTTAAGATTAATGGAAGAGAACCTGTAAAAATTAATCCTAAAGACGCAGATTTCCGAAATCTAAAAGATGGTGACATTGTTGAAATTTTTAATAAAAGAGGTAAATGCCTTGCTGGTGTAGTAAGAAGTCCAGAAGTGATGCCTGGTATTGTTTTTTTACCTGTAGGTGCATGGTACAATCCAGTGGATGACGGAAGCTTTTGCATTCATGGTAACCCAAATGTCTTAACTGAAGATATTGGAACGTCTTCACTTTCCCAAGGTCCTTCAGCGCACTCTACATTGGTTGAGATAAAAAAATACAAGAAGGATCCACCACCAATTACTATATTTAATAAACCTAACATAGTAAATAAGTAGAGTTAGTCTCCTTGGGTATTGAAATTTGTATTATCAACCCGTACGCAACAGTACAATCAAATAAAAAACTTAAACACTGCGTATCTGAGGTAATAGATAAAAGTTCAACAGTTTATATGAGTGAGGAGTCTATTGTTGAAGATTATTATAGTTATTACCTCGAAACTACAAATGTTTCAAAACTTGTTAAAGAAATAGAAAATAATAATTCATCAGATGCCTTCATATTAGCATGCTTCGAAGACATTGGAATAGATATTGTTAGAAAAATCACATCTAAACCTGTAATAGGCATTGGCGAGGCTGCTTTTTACACTGCTAATATTATTGCAAATAAGTTTTCAATTATCACAAACTTATCTGTATCTCACGAAGCTATAAAGAATAATTTGATTAAATATGATCTAGATCATAAATGTGTTTCATTGAGATCTATAGAAGTGCCCATATTGGATATGGAAACAATGTCTAAGTCTAATATAAAAAAATTAGAAAATGAGGTAAATAGAACAATCGTTGAGGATAATCCAGAGGCAATTATAATAACTAGCCCTGGAATTTTAAATTTAACAAAAATATTTAGTGATAGATTTAACATTCCTATAATTGAAGGTGTAACAGCTGCTGCTGCACTTGTAGAAAATCTTTCAAAACAAGGTCTTAAAATTAAAAAATTTACAAAGCCTTTAACAAGAAGTAATAGCCTTAAAATTTAAACAAAAATAATTAGAGCAACTCATTTTCTTTATCTATTTTAATTAAATCTTCATTTCTTTCAGAATAATCACCAAGCCCAGCTCCACCAGGAGTGAAAATTTCTATTATGTCTCCTCCTTTAATGACTTGTGTGCCCTTACCATTTAATTTACCTTTATTTTTAATCGACACATGCCCTGCTTTTCCATTTTCTCCGTTCATTCTACCTCTAGCAGGAAATTTAATTCTGTCAAAAGATGCAAGAAGATCCATATCTTCATTAATAGCTGATTTAATTTCAATTACTTGCCCCATACCCCCATTATATTTTCCTTTACCACCACTACCTGGATTATACTCTTTCTTTAAAAATAATAATGGAGCCACAGCCTCATTAATTTCTACAGGCGTCCCTTTTACACCTGAAGGGTAAGCTGTTGCAGACAAACCATCTTTACTTGGCCTAGCACCTGTTCCGCCATTAACTACTGCAGTTACTGCAAATAAAGAGTTATTATTAGCACCTCTATCAGTTTTACCCCTGAAGGTAATATTCCACAGACAAGATGCCCCTTCGGCTGGCACTTTATTTGGTATTGCTTTTTCTAGACACCCAAAAACTACATCAGGAAGCATTTGTCCAATAATATGCCTTGCACAAACTGCTGAAGGATAAGGTGCGTTTAAAATTGATCCTAATGGGGCATCAATTTCAAAAGGAAACAAAGATCCTGCGTTATTAGGTATTTCTGCACTTAACAAACAGCTTAATCCAAAACATGTATAGGCTTTAGTATATGATAAAGGCACATTTATACCAAATTTTGATTTTTCAGATGTTCCAGAAAAATCTACCGATATGGTTTTTTCTTTAACAATAAGTGTAGCTTCTAACTTAATATCATTTTCGAAGCCATCTATCATCATAGAATTTTTATATTCGCCATTTGGTATTTTTTGTATTTCGTTTTCCACTGCTTTCAGAGATTTATTATAAATAAAATCTGACAAATCTTTTAAATTATTAATATTAAAATCATTCATCATTTCTACTAATCTTTTGCAACCAATATCATTACATGCAGCTAATGAATATACATCGCCTTCAGTTTCAACTGGTTGCCTTGTATTTTGTCTTATTAATTCAAGAAGAGTTTTATTCATAACTCCTTTATCAGCCAATTTTAACATTGGAATATATAAACCTTCCATGTGAACATCTGTAGCATCTGGGCCAACACCTAACCCACCAATATCAGTAAGATGTGAAGTACATGAAAAAAGACCAACTATTTTATTATTTTTAAAACAAGGTGTTGTTATGACGAAGTCATTTAAATGCCCTGTACCCATCCATGGATCATTTGTAATAAAAATATCCCCTTCACTCATAGTATTTAATGGAAAATGATTAATAAAGTGTTTTACTGATTCTGCCATTGAATTGACATGGCCAGGTGTTCCAGTTACAGCTTGAGCCATCATTCTTCCATCTAAGTCAAAAATACCTGCAGAGATATCTCCACATTCTCTAACAATTGGGCTAAAAGCAGTTCTAATGAGAGTTTGACCTTGTTCTTCAACAACTGAAAGAAGTCGGTTCCACATTACTTGATTTTGAATATTTTTTTTATCCTCTGTAATATTCTTGTCACTCATCATTTGTATATTCCATTTGTAAAAAATTATTAGATAAAACTTTTGTATTAAATTTATTTGATACAACTATTGTTGTTTGTTCTTCTGAAATAATGCAGTGACCCTCAATAATATCACCAGGCTTTAAAGAAGCTCTTTCAAAATAAGGCACTTTAATTTTTTTACTACTGTCATAATCAACTATATCAACTAAAGATTGTTCTTTTATTTTTTTATAAGAATTAAGTTTCTGAAAAGAATTAAATTTTTCATTTTTGATTGATAGCGATAAAGACCATGTTAATATTTCTATATCAGCATTTGGAAGTATTCTTGAATATAACTTCTCATATTTTTTTTCAAATGATGATTTTATTTTGCTTATATCAGACTGTGTTAATAAATTATTATCAACTTGAACTTTGATCTCATGTCCTTGTCCAGCATATCTCATAAAAGCAAACCTCTCTTCAACAAATTTGACAGAACCTGTTTCAGACTGAATTACACTTTGAGCCTCATTTTTCATTTTTTCTAACAAATCATTTACCTTATCAGTCTCAAACCTATTAAGAAGCATCCTTAAGCTCTTAACAACTTCATAGCCCACAGGTGCTTTTAAGAAACCTACAGCTGATCCCACACTAGCATTTGTGGGTATAATTACATTGGAAACTCTTAGTTTTTCTGCAACTCTAGCAATATGAAGAGGAGCGGCTCCTCCAAACGCTATTAATGTTCTATTTGAAGTTTCGTGTCCTTGTTCAACAGTATGAACTCTTGCTGCATTTGACATAGTTTCATCAACAATCTCAGATATTGCTAAAGCAGCAATATTAGTATCAATATTGACAAATTTTACAATATTTTCAGTAATTGCTATATCCGCAAGTTGTTTAGATAATTTAATTTTTCCTCCTGCAAAGTTATCAGGATTAATTTTACCTATGACAAGGTCTGCATCAGTAATAGTTGGCATTGAGCCACCATTTGAATAACAAGCTGGACCAGGAAAAGAACCAGCACTATCAGGGCCTGTAATAATTTGCTCTAGTTTATTAACTCTTGCTATTGATCCACCACCTGCACCAATTTCAACCATTTCTATCACAGGTATTCTAAGAGGATAGCCACTACCCTTTTTAAACCTGGCCTTTCTATCTACTTCAAATTCTCGTGCCTTAATTGCTTTTTTATTTTCAATTATTGTGATTTTTGCTGTCGTTCCACCCATATCAAACGATATTACCTTATTTAAATTCATATCTTCTGCAATTGAGGTTGCTAAAATTGCACCTCCTGCAGGACCTGACTCTACCAACCTTACTGGGTTATTACACGCACTGGATATGTTTGTTAAAGTGCCTCCTGACGTCATTAAAAGAAGTGGACAATTAAATCCAGAATTGAGAAGTTTTTGATCTAATTTTTTCAAATAATTAGACATTAATGGTTTTATATATGCATTCACAACTGTAGTCGTAAATCGTTCATACTCTCTTATCTCAGGGCAAACATCAGATGAAACACTTACTTCAACATCTGGTAATTCGTTAGTTAAAAAAGCTTTTAAAATTTTCTCATTTTCTGGATTAGCATAAGAATGTAAAAAGCCAACGGCAATACTTTCAAAGTTTTCATTCTTAATTTTATTAATTAAATTGTAGAATTGATCTTTATCAATTGACGTAATTATTGAACCGTTAACGTCTGTTCTTTCATCTATTACATACCTATGCTTTCTTGGAACAAGGGACATTGTTTTATCTATCAGAATGTCATATTGATCAAACCTACTTTCATAACCAATATCTAAAACATCTCTAAAACCTGATGTTGTTATAAAACAGGTTTTAGCACCTTTTCTTTCAATAACTGCATTTGTAGCCAAAGTCGTCCCATGAATTATCATTTTAATGTCAGAAGCTTTAATATTATTTTCTTCTAATAATTCTGACACACCTTCTATTACAGCTAATTCAGGTTGAGATATTGAAGTCAGTACTTTTTTAGTAAGCAATTCATTTCCATGTTCTAAAACTAAATCTGTAAAAGTTCCTCCTATATCTATAGCTAATCTCATTTATTAATGTCCTTATTCTTTATTTATCTAATCATAAAATTGACTGGAGCAGTTACAATTTGTGGAAATATTACAAGGATAACAATACTTAATAACATTAAAAAGAAGAATGGTAATGCGGCCTTTGTTATTTTCAAAATATCTCTTCCAGTCATGCCCTGAAGCACAAACAAGTTAAAGCCAACGGGTGGTGTGATTTGAGCCATTTCAACTACAATAACCGTAAATATACCAAACCAAATTAAATCTATACCAGCTGTCTGAACCATAGGCAAAACTACTGAAGCAGTTAACACCATCATTGATGTACCCTCAAGAAAACAGCCTAAAAATATATAAAGTAATGTTAATATAGCTAGCAATGATAATTGGGACAGTTGATAATCATTTACAATTTGTCCTAATTGTTTAGGTATACCAGTATAACCCATTGCAAGAGATAAAAAGGCTGCTCCAACTATTATAAAATTAATCATGCAAGATGTTTTTACAGCACCCATTAAACTGTCAACAAAACTCTTAAGACTTAAAGACTTAGAAGACCAAGCTAATAAAAGAGCTCCTATAACACCTATTGTCGCGGCTTCTGTAGGAGTTGCATAACCACCGTAAATCGATCCTAGAACAAGAAATATTAATCCAACTACAGGCAGTAAGTTTCTAGCAGCTTTGATTTTTTCTATAAATGTGTACTTAACACCCTGTTTAGGTGCCAAACTTGGATTTAATTTAGCTCTAATAATTATGTATGACATAAATATACCTATTATCATTATCCCAGGAAGTACACCCGCTATAAACAATCTTGATATTGATACTTGAGCCAAAACACCATAAACTATTAACATTATTGATGGAGGTATTAGTAGGCCTAAGGTACCTGAACCGGCTAATGAACCTATGCTTAATGTCTCATCATAGTTTCTTTTTTTTAATTCTGGAATGCTCATTCTTCCAATAGTTGCACAAGTGACTGCGCTAGATCCAGCCACAGCAGCCATTATACCACACCCAACAACATTAACGTGAATCAAACCACCGGGCAAATTTGATAACATAGGAGCAAGTCCTTTAAACATTTCTGAAGAAAGACGTGTTCTAAATAATATTTCACCCATCCAAATAAATAATGGTAGAGCTGTTAATGCCCAATTCCAACTAGCATCCCAAAGTGTACTTGCGAGTAAAGATCCTACAGGAGCCGGTGTAAAAAATTCTAATAAAATATAACCCAATGTTATTAATGCGGGGGCCACCCATATCCCAAGAGATAATAAGAATAACAGTAGAAAAAATAGTAATATTGATAACCCAGTAGCCATATTTTTTCCTATATTTAAGTGTTATCTTTTAAAATTGGGTTTGCATTTTTAACATATGAAGGAAGATTATTTTGTAAAACAGTAACAAAATCATCTATTAATGCTATTAGGAAGATTGTTATTCCTATTGACATACATATTCTAGGTATCCAAAAAGGTATAGCTAGAAGGCCAGGGCTGATATCTTCAAAGATATAAGAAAAATAAACGAAGTCCCAAGACCAATAAGTAAGATAGGCAGTGATTACAATACAAAATAAAAGAGAGAACAGCTCTTGATATCTCCTTATCTTTTTTCCTAATAACCTTGTGAATAATGTAACTCTTATATGTTCTCCATTATGGAAAGTATAAGACAGCCCAAAAAAAGTAAGTGCTGCCAAACTAAATCCAGCTGTTTCAGTTGAATCTATTGTAATATTAACAAAACGTCCTAAAATTTGAGCTACAATAGTTAACGCAATTAGCATCATAAAAAAAGCAGAGAGATAGCCACTATATAAATATAATTTATCTAATTTTTTTCTCATAACTATCTCTCTTTAAGTTTTTCTTAGAATAAAAATTTATCTCATTGATAAATAACGATCCAAAACTGCGTTAGCCTCAGGACTAGCCTTTGACCTCCAGCTTTTCATCATTTCAAGACCAATACTTTTCATTTTGCTAATAACTTCATCAGGAGCATTTTTTGCTGACATTCCATTTTTCTTTAGTATATCAATCTGCTTCTTAGTAGTTTCTGCACTCATTTCCCAACCTCTTATTTCTGCTTTTTTAGCAGCTGCTAGGATATTCATTTGGTCATCTTTTGATAAAGCATTAAATGCCTTCTTAGATACTACAACTGCATTTTTACTAAAAATTGCGCCTGCATAGGTAAAATGTTTTGTATTGTCCCAAGCTTGAATATCTATGCCAGTTTGTGGGCTTGTAAACAATGCTTCAATCAAACCTGTTGAAAAAGCTTGAGGTATTTCTGCAAAAGGTAAAATTGTAGCATTAAACCCTAACATTGAACCCATTTGTTGTGTTGCAGTAGAGTAAATTCTCAGTTTTTTACCTTTAAAATCTGCTACACTATTCACTGGAGTTTTTGTATAAAAACCTTGTCCTGGCCAAGGTGAAGTATATAAGATCATAAGACCTTTTTTTCCAAACTTTTCCTGGAGATACCCCATTTGTACATCTTTTAGAAGCCACGCACTAGAGTAGTCAGGTGCAATAAATGGAAGTCCAGCAAGAATATACATTGGATCTTCGTTACCATAAATGCCTAATCTAATTTCACCAATGGGAATTTGACCTCTTTGCAACGAAGTTTTAATTGCATCAATTTTTATTAAAGTATCATTTTCATTAAGGTTTATATTAACTGAAGTATTAGCTTTTACTTCATCAATAAACTTCATTATATTTTGCGTATGAAAATTACTTTTTGGATAACCAGATGCCATAGTCCAATCTGCAGCATGCACATTGATGGTAAAAACAGACATCACTATAACCAAAAACATTTTCTTTAGAGTATGTTTTAACATTATATTTTCCTTTCATTAATAATATGAAATATTAGGCACGTCTAAAAATAAAGAGTCAATTTGAAAAAAAAAATAAGCATTCTAGTGATAAATAATTAATCAATTTTGTTTAAATACATCTTCTTGTAAACAGAATTTAGCTATTTCAATACGTCTAGTAATCCAACATTTTTTTTGATCTGAAATATACTCTAGGATTCTAGCTAAACCACCAATTCTCCCTGGCCTTCCAATAATTCTTGGGTGCAGTCCAATAGACATCATTTTAATAGAACCATCTTTAATTTCTTCAAGCAATTGATCAAATGTTTCTTTGCAATAGTTAAAAAAATCTGCTCCATGAACAAATCCTCCATTCCCCTCAAACCTCATGTCATTTGTATCAAAGGAATAAGGGATAATTACAATATTTTTACTTTTTATTTCTAAAACATAAGGTAAGTCATCATTATAAGCATTAGATTCATATAAAAAACCTCCATGCTTTATTAATAAATTTCTTGTATTAGGAGAAGTTGCAGATTTTGTATGCCACCCCATTGGAGGTTTCCCTGACAATCGGCTTATTGAGGAATAACATTCTTCTATCACTTTCTCTTCTTCATTTACGTTCAAGTTTGCATGAGATATCCATTTAACACCATGAGCAGAAATCTCATGTCCTCTTTTTAAGATTTCATTAACTAACCATGGTGATTTTTCTAACGCCTGAGAACAACAACTAAAAGTTGCTTTAATTTTATATTCATCTAGGACATTAAAAATACGCCAAATACCGGATCTTAAGCCGTACTCAAAATGAGATTCCATGCATAAATCTTGATTACCATTTTCAATTTTTTTTTTGTTATTTTCATAAACATATTCATTTTCACTGTCGCCTGAAGAAACTGAAAGCTCTGCACCTTCCTCTATGTTAACAACAATAGAAACAGCTAAATTAGTTTTATTAGGCCAAGAAATCTTAGGTTTATTTTCTCCATATCCAATAAAATTTCTTTTCATATTTTACCCATTCTTAAGATTTATGAGAAAGGTAGTTGGATAACTCTTTTTCGATACCAGTAGAAATTTTAGGAGGAAGTTTTTTACTACTATTTATTTTACTATTCATTGCAATTGCTAATTCTGCCTGTTTTACAGCAGCTTCAGCACAATCAATAATTGGAACACTTATTTCTGCTTGAACTATTTTTTTAAACCCTGAAAGGGGTGCTCCTGCGAAAATTATTACATCACCTCCATCAATTTCAACCGCTTTTTTGGCAGAATTAATGAGGGCATCTTTTTGAAGTGATTGAATTTGGTCTATTGATAACACAACACCTTCAATGGCTCTAAAACCAGCATACCTGGGTTGCAAACCTAAGACTTCAACGCTTTCCTCGTACCAAGAAGACATAGCATTAGTAAAAGATATAATTGAGAATTTTTTTCCAAACAAACATGCACTTAACATTGCAGCTTCACCAAGTCCTATTATAGGTATATTAAATAATTCCCGCGCAGCTATAAGCCCCGGATCTCCAAAAGCAGCTATAATTACAGCGTCATATTCAGATTTATATTTAGCTATAGTCTCTAGAACAGTTGTTCCGGTAATAAGAGCTTCTGGTTTAGTGGAAATGTAAGGGAAACCCTTCTCAGCTGTCATAGGAATTAATGATGTTCCCTCACTTACCACCAATTTAGCAGTATCATAAAGGGTTTTAGTTATAGATTCACTTGTATTCGGGTTATATAAAAGTATTTTCATAATTTAATTAATTCCACTTGGTAAAGGAAAATCTGACTTTTTAAGCCTTATCACTAATCTTGTTAGAAGGTTATTCATTTCTATTATATCTTCATTTGTAAGTTGAGGTCCAGGTGCTCGTACTTTAGATGTTTCTATAATACCTCTTTTTTGTAATACAAATTTTCTTAAAGCTAAACCTATGCCAAATTGCTGCTCATGCCTTATCAAAGGTAAAAATATATCAAATAAATCTTCAGAACTTTCCTTAGAGTTACTTACAAACAAATTGTAGACGTTGACTAACATTTCTATAAACGCGAAACCAGTCATTATACCATCCGCACCCCTTCGAAGTTCCTGAGGTACATATAAACCTCCATTGCCTACAAATATACTGTACTTTCTATTAAGCTTCTTTTCTCGAAATTGAATCAATCTTGTTAACTTGTTATGTCCTGGACATTCTTCATGTTTAAACATTTCAATTGAAGGATGATCTTTTAAAATTTTATTTATTATGCTCTCAGAAAAATAGACATTAGTAGTAGGCGGATAATCTTGAAGACAAATCGGAATATCTCTAGTACGTTCAACAACTTGATTAAAATATGAATCAATTTGATCATCATGTTTCAAACCATTCATTCCAGATACCATAATACCTGATGCCCCTTTTTGCATTGAAAATTTAGATAGTAATTCCAAATTATCTAATCCAGGATTAGATACTCCTACAATAACTGGCACCTTATCTTGTAGCCTTTTTATATAATGCTCTATAAGTGATTTTTGTTCATCTATATTAAGCTTATGAGCTTCACCCATAACACCTAAGATTGTCACTCCTGACACACCACTTTCCAAGTAATAATCAGCAAGCGTATCAACTGAATTAAAGTCAATCTGGTTTTTCTCATCAAAAGGAGTTGTTGCTATAGCTATAACACCTTTTTCATCTTTTAATGTTTTTAACATGTTTCATTCCAAATATAATTATTCTTTAAAAAATTAAGTTGGCTCGTCAAAAAGTCAAATCATTAATCCTTAAACTTGCTATTTTATGTATTTGTTTCATTGCAGTTTCAAATTCTTCTTCTTCACTATTGTGAACTCTTTTTTTCATCTCATTTATTATATCATTTTTTGATAAACCTTTAACAGCAATGATAAATGGAAATTGAAATTCATTTCTGTATTGCTTATTGAGTTGAGTTAAAACTTCAAATTCTTCTTCATTACATTGATCTAACCCAGCAGACTTTTGTTCTTTCTTGGAGAATTCAGTTAATTCATCTATCTTTTTCAGCTTGTTTCCTAGCTCTGGATGGGACTTTATTAAGTCTAATTTTTCCTTTTTACTTGCGTTGTCAACTATTGATTTCATTTTTTGTTGCAAATATTCTTTATTTAAAATTTCATTAACGTCATTAGAAAAAAGCCTTTCAGGTACCCATGGAGAATGTTCATATATACTTTTTAAAAGTTCTATGATTTTCGTCTTCGAAATTTTTTTAGATAAAAATATAAAAGTTTTGTTGGACATATTATCACCTAATATTAAAGTGTTTATATTATTAAAGCATACTTTATATAACATTTAATAGAGAAATTTATGGCTGGCCTCACGACACATGTTTTAGATACCAGTAAAGGTGCACCTGCTTTTAATCTAAAAATTGAGTTATTTAAAATAAACAAATTAGAAAAGAACTTGGTTGGAACTTTTATAACTAACCAAGATGGAAGAGTTGATAAACCATTAATTACTGCAGAGAATTTAGAAGAAATTGAGTATGAGTTATTATTTTTTGTAGGAGATTATTTAAAAAATGTTAATGTTAATTTAGATAAACGTTTATTTTTAGATAAGATCCCTATCAGATTTAATATCACTAATAAACTTGAACATTTTCACGTTCCATTACTTTTATCTCCTTTTGGCTACAGCACTTATAGAGGCAGTTAAGGTATGATGTTTCTAATGAATGAATGGCTAGAACTTATTTTAAGATGGTTTCATGTAATTGCTGGCATTGCCTGGATTGGATCTAGTTTCTATTTCATAGCTCTTGATTTAAGTTTAAAACAAAATAAAAATTTACCTCCCAAGTCACATGGTGAAGCTTGGCAAGTCCATGGTGGTGGGTTTTATCATTTAGTTAAGTATTTAGTTGCTCCTTCTAAGCTTCCATCAGAACTTACTTGGTTTAAGTGGGAAGCTTACGCTACTTGGGTTTCCGGTTTTGCTTTACTAGCGCTTATATATTACGCAGGGGCAGAATTATATATGATAGACATAATCAAATATGATTTTGAAAAATATGAGGCAGTAATCATATCTATTTTAGGAATAATATTTGGTTGGTTAGTTTATGATATGATGTGCAGAATTTCATTAAAAACTAATGTTTACACGTTAATACTGTCTATTTTTATTTTAATTACAATCATGTCCTGGATTTATTCTGAGCTTTTTAGTTACAGAGGAGCTTTTATGCAGATTGGAACTGTATTGGGAACAATAATGGTTGCTAATGTTTTAATGGTTATTATACCTGGACAAAAAAAAGTAGTAGCCAGTCTTATTAAAAATGAAACTCCAGATGCAAAATATGGCATGGTAGCAAAACAACGTTCTCTTCATAATAATTACTTAACACTACCAGTAATTTTTATTATGATTTCAAATCATTACCCAATAATTTATGCAACAAAGTACTCTTGGTTAATCATTCCTATTATCTTAATAATTGGTGCATTAATAAGACATTTTTTTAATGTTAAACATACTGGTATCAAACCACCATATTGGATAATTTTTCCAATAATTATTTTGTTATCCTTATCAATGTTCATTTCTAATTTAGGTAAACCCAAACTTACAAAGACTAATCAAAATGCTCATATAATTAAAATAATACCAGAGCCTATTTTAACAAATGCTCAAGAGATTATAATTTCAAAATGTTCTATGTGTCACGCAAAGGAACCGTTATGGGACAATATGCACAGTGCTCCAAAGCAGGTAATGCTTGAGACCACTGAAGACATTCTGATGAATATTCAAAATATATATTCTCAATCAGTTGCTTCATTTGCAATGCCACCAGGTAATGTTTCATTTTTAGAAAATCACGAAAGAGCTCAAATTGAAGAACTTTATTTAACAATATTAAATCTAACAAAAAACAAATAATAGTAATGGAAGATACATATGGAAAATCTGGATGTTATTCTCACTAATGGTAGAGTGGTTACTGAAAAAGGTATAGAAAATTGTGATATTGGCATCTTTGAGGGAAAAATCTGTGCATTAGGCCAATTGAATAGCAATGCCAAAATCATAGAAGATGCTACCGATCTAATTATACTACCGGGTGGAATAGACGCACATGTTCACATCGATCAACCCTCTGGACCTGATGTAGAAATGGCTGATAATTTTCAAAGTGCTACTAAATCTGCAGCTGCTGGAGGTTCTACAACAGTATTACCTTTTGCTATGCAAGAAAAAGGACAATCATTGAGAGAATGTGTAAAAAATTATCATGCAAAAGCTAAGGGTAATTTATTTGTGGACACTTCTTTTCATTTGATAATTAGTGATCCATCAGCGCAAGTGTTAGGCCAAGAACTACCTGCATTAGCTAGAGACGGATATACTTCTTTCAAAGTTTTCATGACATACGATGATCTAGTGCTTAATGATGAAGAACTATTAAAAGTTTTTGAAGTTGCAAAAAAAGAAAAAACCTTGGTTATGGTTCATGCAGAAGGTTATGATGCTATAAGATATTTAACAAGAAAATTAGAAGATGAAGGTAAACTAGCCCCTTACTATCATGGATTATCAAGACCTCAAATTGTAGAAAGAGAAGCTACTCATAGAGCAATTAGCCATGCACAAATTGTTGATATACCCATTGTAATAGTTCATGTATCAGGCAATGAAGCCTTATCGCAGATAAAATGGGCTAAAGAAAATGGTATAAAGGTTTTTTCAGAAACATGTCCTCAATACATTTGCCTAACTGAAGATGATATGAAAGGACTTAATATGGATTTTGAGGGGGCTAAGTATGTATGCTCTCCTCCTCCAAGAGATAGAGAAAGTCAAGAAGCAATTTGGGAAGGAATTATAGACGGAACGTTTGATATTTTTTCCTCAGATCACTGCCCTTTTAAGTTTAAAGATAAAAAAGGAAAAGATCGACCAGGAGCAAGGACTTCCTTCAAATGGGTTCCTAATGGGATACCTGGTGTAGAAACCAGACTTCCAATTTTGTTTTCAGAAGGAGTAAGCAAAAACAGAATTTCAATTGAGAGATTTGTAGAATTAACCTCTACAAATCCTGCTAAAATGTATGGATTATACCCTCAAAAAGGTTCTATTAAAATCGGAAGTGATGCAGATTTAACTATTTGGGATCCAAATAAGGTAAAAAAAATAAAACAAGCTGACCTACATCATGGATCTGACTATACACCTTATGAAAACTTAGAAATTAAGGGCTGGCCTGTACAGACTTGGTTAAGAGGTCAAAAAATTTATGAACATAATAAATTTATTACACAAAAAAATCTTGGTAGATATGTTTCAAGAGACTTTTGTCTACTCTAAATAATTAGGATTAATGATCATGACTACAAATAATTCAATACAAGGTTTAGTTAATCTAGCTTCACCTAAAATGGGTACCAAAATATTGGCTTTTTCTGATGATTTTTTTGGTGAAGTAACAAGAATGTTAAACGATAAAGATCCTATTTTTATCGAAGATAAATATGATAATCATGGTAAATGGATGGATGGATGGGAAAGCAAAAGACGAAGAGATGGTGGAAATGATTGGGCAATTTTAAAGCTTGGTTCAGCAGGCATTATATCTAAAATAGAGATAGACACGAGCTATTTTACTGGAAACTTTCCTCCTTTTTTTTCTTTAGAAGGAATATATAGCGAGACTGAACCGAATAAAGATTCTAATTGGAAATCTTTAATAGCTAAAACTAACCTAGTTGGAGATTGTAAGAATAATTTTGAATTAAATTTAAAAGAAAAATTTAATTTTGTTAGGTTACAGATATTTCCTGACGGCGGCGTTGCACGTATTAGATTGTTTGGAGAGGTAAAATATAATTGGGATGAGTTTAATAATGAAGAAATAATAGAAATATCTTCGTTAAAACTAGGTGGCTCTATTTTAGCTTATAACAATGCTCATTACGGAGATGTCTCTGCACTTCTTTCTGAAGGAAGAGGACAGACTATGGGTGATGGCTGGGAAACTAGAAGACGACGTGAGCCAGGTAATGACTGGATCATTATTAAATTAGCACATAAAGGTAACATTGAAAAAATTGAAATTGATACAGCTCATTTTAAAGGAAACTATCCTGACCGAGCATCAATTCAAGCAATATCTATTGATAAGAACATAACAACAAAAGACCTTATTCAAGGTTCAGAAAATTGGGATGTTATACTAGATGAAACCAAGTTAACTGCCGACAATATCCATGAGTATGAAATTAATTCAAATTCAAAAGCTGAGGCCACACACATTAGATTAAATATCTACCCAGATGGTGGTGTTTCTAGACTTAGAATATTTGGAAAAAAGTTAGATGATAAATAAAATTGAAATTGAAAATATAGACTTAGATAACTTCAGTGAATTTGGACATGTAATAAATAAAGAGTCAACTTCTGAAAAAATTTCTATAAATCAAGGTACCACAATTCGTCATCATAATATTTCAGATTTAGAATTGAACAATGAAGGTGGAGTTCCAGCAATTTCAATATTTTCAGGGTCCCCAAGAAATTTACCTATTGAAATAAAAATAATGGAAAAACACCCTATAGCTTCTCAAAGCTTCTTACCTATTCAAAATATAGATTGGTTAATAGTTGTGTCCAAGGACAAAAATAATATGCCAGATTTAGATACTATAAGGTGTTTTCACATAAAAGGTGACGTTGGCATAACTTACAATAGGAATGTTTGGCATCACCCTTTGTTAGTTAGAGAAAAACAAGATTTTTGGATTGTTGATAGAATTAAAAAAAATGAAAATTCTTCTGTTAATTTAATAGAATATCATTTCAAAGAAAATGAAGTAAGACATTTAATCTTTTAATATTTATAAATCTAGCAATCTCTTTGACGCAGATTTGTGTTCATCAAGCGAAACACCAAGATCAAAGTTACTCATATTACCTGACTCAGAAATCACTCTACCATTACATATTGTGTAAGCTGTATGCATAGGTGAACAAAACACTAAACCAGCCAATGGATCACTCCAAGTTCCAGATAATGAAATTTGATTAAGATCATAAACAGCAAAATCTGCAGCCTTACCAACGGCAATTTGTCCTATGTCGTTTCTGTTAAGAACTTTAGCTCCACCTCTTGTCGCAGTATATAGTGCTTCTCGAGCTGAAAATTTGTCTGCTCCTAGATTAACTCTTTGTAAGAGCATAGCTTGACGAGCTTCATTTAATAAATGTCCACTATCATTAGAACTTGATCCATCAACACCTAATCCAACATTAACGCCTGCATCAAGCCAATTTCTTAAAGGAGCAATACCACTTGCTAAACGCATATTTGAACAAGGACAATGAGCTATTCCCGTACCTGTTTTTGCAAATAAACTTACTTCATTTTCATCTAATTGAACACAATGAGCATGCCAAACATCATTACCTAACCATCCTAATTCTTCAATATACTGACCGGGCCGCATACCAAAATTTTCCTCAGTATAAATAATGTCTTCTTTATTTTCTGCCAAATGGGTATGCATACCTACAGAAAAGTCTCTAGCTAAAATTGCTGTTTCTTTCATTAAATTTTGACTTACACTAAAAGGTGAGCATGGTGCTAAAGCTATCTTTAACATGGATAAATCAGCATCATCATGAAACGTTTCAATAACTCTTTGACAATCCTTTAATATAAAGTTTTCTTCTTCTACTAAAGTGTCAGGTGGTAAACCTCCCTTACTAACTCCTATACTCATTGAACCTCTGGTTGCATGAAACCTGCAACCAACAAGTTTAGCCGCTTCAATTTGATCTTCAAGCTTTGAACCATTAGGAAAAAGATATAGATGATCACTAGAAGTTGTACATCCACTCATTACCATTTCTGACAAACCAATTAGTGATGAAATATAGATATCAGACGGGATTATTTTATTCCAAATTGGATATAAACTTGTTAACCAACCAAATAATGATTCATTTTGAGCATTTGTATAGCAACGAGTTAAATTTTGAAATAAATGATGATGTGTATTAATCAACCCTGGTATTACAACCATTTCAGACGCATCTATTGCGCTCCTGGTGTCATAATTGGCGTTTTCACATTGACCAATTTCAATAATTTTTCCATTTTCACAGTAAATAGATTGATTAACAATTTCATTTTGATTGTCATCCATCGTTGCAATAATTTTTGCATTTTTTATTAGAATATTAGACATTAAAAAAATTACACCGCTTTTAGTTTAGCGGTGTAATGTAACAGTATTAGTTTTATTTTAAAAATTATTATTTATCTTCTTCTGGTAAAATAATATTTAACAAAACAGCTAAGAAAGCAGCCGGCAATAGACCAGATGTCATCAGCATTTGAAGATCCCCTCCTAATCCTTGAACAGAAGCAGGAACTTTTTGTAAACCAAAACCTATAGATAAAGAAATAGCAAATATCATCATATTTCTTCTATTCCAATTTACACTACTAAGCATGTTTATACCTGCAGATGCAACCATACCAAACATGACAATAACTCCTCCTCCTAGCACGGCTATCGGCATAGAAGAAACTAGTGCGCCTATTTTAGGAACGAGACCACAAAGTATTAAAAAAATAGCTGCTATAGTAACAACAGACCTGCTCATTACGCCAGTCATAGAAATTAGACCAACGTTTTGGCTAAAACTCGTATTTGGCAAGCCACCAAAAATTCCAGCAATTGCAGTACCTATTCCATCTGCATAGGTTCCACCCTGAAGCTCTTTATCCGTAGCTTCTCGATTGGCTCCACCTTTGGCTATACCTGAGATATCTCCAACTGTCTCAATTGCGCTAACAATAGACATAAGACACATAGCTATTATCACAGTTAAGTTAATATCAAAACCATATTTAAATGGCTCTGGTAATGCAAACCATGCAGCTTTACTTATACCAGAAAAGTTTACGTCTCCCATAAAAATAGCAATAACATAAGCCACAATCATTCCTAATAATACTGATGAGCTTGAAATAATTCCTTTTGTCCAAAATTTTAATCCAAAAGATACTAATATAACAATTATTGCAAGGCTCCAATTGCCCAAACCTCCCCAAGTCGGTTTTGACATATTAAAATCACCAGCACCACCAGCAGCATACTGAATCCCAACAGGAATCAAATATATACCAATTGCTAAAATAATAATTCCAGAAACTAATGGAGGGAACCAATGACGAATTTTACCTATGAATAATCCCATAAAAGCATGAAACAAACCTCCAATGACTATTCCACCGAAAAGCGTTCCCATACCCATTTTAGCAGCTCCAATCATGACTGGCACAAAAGCAAAACTAGTACCTTGCATAACCGGTAGCCTAGCCCCTACTGGACCAAAACCAATTGTTTGCATTAAAGTAGCAATTCCAGCGAATAACATAGACATTTGTATTAAAAATACTGTGTCAGCACTTCCAAAGGCAAAACCAGCAACACCTGCAATAATTATAGAAGGTGTTACGTTACTAACAAACATTGCTAGAACATGTTGTAATCCAAGAATTAGACCAACCTGTAAAGGTGGAACATAATCAGGATTTTTTAAGTCTTCTTGTGAAATGTTTTCTAAGGCACTCATAGTTACCTCCCCTAAATGTTGTTAAACATAATTACCAAATCACAATATATAGATAAAAACAAATTAAAGTTATTTAACTTGTTAAGCCTTAATAACCTTTAAAATCTCAGAGGGAGTAGCAGGTGAATTTAATTTTTCTGGTCTTGATAATGGATTAGCTGCTTTAATAGCATCCTTAATAGCCAAAAAATGTGAAATAGCTAACAATAGAGGCGGTTCTCCAACAGCTTTAGATCTAAAAATAGTTTTCTCATCATTATCAGCATTTTCAAGTAATTTAACTTTAAACTTTGGAGGAGCATCTCTACTACCTGGTAACTTATAAGTTGAAGGCCCCGTAGTTAATAACTTTCCATCTTTAGAGAAATGTAGTTCCTCACATGTTAACCACCCTAGTCCTTGAATAAAACCACCTTCAATTTGACCTATATCAATACTTTCATTGAGAGAATTACCACAATCTTGAATAATATCTGCCTGAAGTATTCTACTTTCACCTGTATTAATATCTATTAAAGCTTCTGATACGGCTGCACCCCAAGTAAAATAAAAATAAGGATGACCTTTTAATTTACCTTGATCCCAATGTATTTTGGGGGTTTTGTAAAAGCCTGTAGATGATAGTGATATTCTGTTTTCCCAACATGAGTGTGCTAATTCTGAAAATAACAAACTTTTATTACCTGCTATTATTCTACCACTTTCAAAAGCTATTTCTGACTTTTGTTTTTGAAATAATTGAGAGACATGATTAATCATTCTATTTTTTATTTTAGACGCAGCATCCCAAGCTGCCATTCCATTTAAATCTGAACCAGATGAAGCTGCAGTTGCAGAAGTATTTGGAACCTCTGCAGTATTAGTAGAAGTAATATGTATTTGTTCTAAAGGAATTTTGAAACATTCTGCAACAACTTGGGCTACTTTAATAAACAACCCCTGACCCATTTCTGTGCCTCCGTGATTTAATCTCACTGATCCATCAGAATATACATGAACTAAAGCTCCTGCTTGATTAAATGACGGTTTATTGAATGATATTCCAAATTTTGCAGGCATTAGGGCAAGCCCTTTTCTAAAGGGTAATTTATTTTTCTCTTGATCTAAATTAAAAACTTTTACTGTTTCTACCCTTTTATGATAATCACTAAATCCATATATCTCTTTTATAACTCTTTCAATTCTTGGTTTTGATACAACCTGACCATAAGGTGTAGTAAGACCGTTTGATTTTGAATAAAAGTTAATATCCCTAATTTCGTCTAATGGCTTTTTTAAAAATTGAGCTACAAAATAAATAATATTTTCAATTGCTAGCATACCCTGTGGACCGCCAAATCCTCTGAAGGCAGTATTTGAAACTGTATTAGTCTTACAGATATAACCAACAGCTTTTATTGATTTTATAAAATAACAATTATCTAAATGGGTTAAAGCTCTTGTCATAACAGGACCCGAGAGATCCAAAACATTTCCACCATTACTTAATAACCTTAAATCAAGAGCATTTATCTTTCCCTTACTAGAAAAACCGGCTGTAAAATATATTTTAAAGTTATGTCTTTTTCCAGATGCCGTCATGTCATGATGCCTATTAAGACGAATTTTTACTGGCTGTTGAGTAACAAACGCACATAAGGCAGACATTGCCGCAAATATTGTAGCCTGACTTTCTTTGCCTCCAAAACCACCACCTAATCTCCTAACTTTACTATCAATTTTGGCAGATGGAATGTTTAAAACTTTTCCAACTCCATGTTGTACTTCTGTTGGATGTTGTGTACTTGACCAAACTGTATACTCATTATTTTCACTTGGGAAAGTCAACGCTACATGTGTTTCAAGGTAAAAATGGTCTTGACCACCAATTTCAAAACAATCAGATATTTTGAATTTAGAACGGTCCATTTCCTTGTCTAGCAAACCCTTTTCTAAAATAATTGGTTCATCTAAAAATGAGCTTTTAGAATAAGCGTCATCGAGTGTAAGTATTGGTTCTCCAATAAATTCTATTTCAACTTCTACTAAATTACTCGCATATATTGCCTCTTGGTGAGTTTTGGCTAAGATTATTGCAATTGGTTGACCGTAATATGTTATTACGTTATCAGCCAAAATTGGTTCTCCGTTTTTAATGGGACCTATTTCATTTTCACCAGGAATATCTTTTGCTGTAATAATTTTTGTAGAATAAGGTAATTTGTCTAATTTAGAATAATCTAATTTTTTGATTTTTCCATAAGCGCACTTAGAGAGAACAAGCCCACCATGTAATAAATTTTCTTGGTCTGGCATATCATCAATGTAAATTGCTTGACCAGTAGTATGCCTGATGGAAGAGTCATGAAAAGCAACTTTATTCATTATTATAATCCATAATTGACATTGTCTTTACACCATCAACCAAACATTTTTCTAGCCTTCTAAATAACCCCCTAAAGGACTCAATTCTATAATCTGCAGTTCCTCTTATGTCTGATATAGGCTTTATATAATTTTTAATATTATTGATAGCCAACGAAATTGATTTATCTAGTTTTTGTCCTTTCATATCTTTACAAAGGTTATCTAGATATTTTGGAGTTTCAGCAATACCTCCTGCTGCAAGATGGATGTCATCGATAATTTGATCTCTAATTTTGATATAAACAGTAAGAGAAATTGTAGAAATATCTTGGTCATATCTTTTTGATAACTTCCAACAAAAGAGATTGTAATCCTTTTTTGGAAAAGGTACTTCAATTGAACTTACAATCTCGTCTTTAGTTAAGATATTTTTTCTATAACCTGTGTAAAATTCATTTAAATTTACTTTTTTTCTTCCGTTACTTCCAAAAATATTTAACTTTGCATTCAAAGCCAAAAAGACAGGAGCTATATCTCCAATTGGACTGGATGTACATAAATTACCTCCAATAGTACCTTGATTACGTATTTGTGGTGAACCAAATCTTTGCAGAAGTTCGATTAATTCTGGTATTCTATCCTTAATTGTAACTAAGAAATTTTCTATAGTTACAGCACTACCTAAAAGAAGTTTATTATTCTGAACTTCTATGTTTTTTAATTCTTTTATATTGCTTAAGTTAATAATAGTGTTTTGGTCTTCATTAATTATAGGTCTTTGCAAATTTAAATCTGTACCACCAGCTAAATATCTAAAGTTAGGTTTATTTGTTAAATTTAATAATTCATCTAAATTGATAGGATTATGATAGGAAACAAGGCCTAATTGGACATCATTATTTTGTTCTACGAATTGTATAGGCTTTATTTCTTCATGATTATTACCAACAGATTTTAGCGCCTTTACTATTGGAGAATAACCTGTACATCTACATAAATTACCTGAAACAGCATCGTTAATTGAATTTTCATCCACATCTTTGTTTGAATTTAATAATGAAATCCCAGAGATTATAAATCCAGGAGTACAATATCCACATTGTGATGCATTTTCTTTAATGAAAGCAGTTTGCAGAGGATGAGGTTTTTTTTCATTACCTATACCTTCAACAGTAATAACCCCTTTTCCAACAACCTGACCTACTCTGACTAAACAAGAATTAATTGGTCTTACCTCAGAATTAGATCCATCATGAACTAGAACTGAGCATGCTCCACAGTCACCTTCAGCGCAACCTTCCTTGGTTCCCTTTAATTTCAGGTTTGTTCTTAGCCAATCCAGCAAAGTTATATCATAGTCTATATTAGATAAAGTTCGCATCTCGCGATTAACGTAAATGAAATTTGTGTTTTCAGGATGCATCATCATTCACCTAACTAGAATAGCCAAATAAAACGTTATGATATCTACTAAACCTAGTAAAGAAAATTAAACTATAGCTTTTTCAAACCTCTCAAGATTTGGGATTTCAAGTTTTTGAGCAGTTTGTTTAATGTTTTGCCAAACTATAGGTGCTACAGGCAATCCATTTGCTAATCTATCGTTATTTGTAATAATCTCTTTGTCCCCTGGAATTAAAACTTTTCCGTTTTTATCAGATGCAGGTGAGGCTCTTACAAAATCAGCATAAGACTGAACTTCTTTTGAAAAATAATCAAGATCCACCATCTTTTCTACAGATATATAAATAGATAGCATTCCATTAGCAAACTTCCTTTTTTCTTTATCATCTATTCCCGCAGATACTCCTGAACCAGTTAAAGCTCCACCAAGCATTTCCATCATAAAGTTTATGCCTGAACCTTTATGCAATCCAAAAGCTGTTATAGCTCCACTTCCATTTTCAGAGTCAGGCACTTCATCATCACTTATTTTCCCATACATTACTTCTGGGTTTATAGTTAAGTTTCCTGAGCTATCAATTAACGCTCCTTGAGGTAGAGGCTTACCTCCCTTTTGAGCAACCATTACTTTACCTTCAGCAACAGTAGAGGTAGCCATGTCTAGTATTATATGCTCTTTACCCTTTGATGGAATTCCAATGGCTAAAGGCGAAGTGCTTCCACGACGATCTGTTCCACCAAAAGGAGCTACCAAAAGACTTCCTCTTACATTTACAAAATGAAAAGATACAAACCCAGCGTCCGCTGCTCTTTCTGCCCAGTCTCCAATTCTACCAAGGTGACCTGAATTTTTTAGTCCTACTACAGAAACACCATGTTTCTTAGCTCTAGAAATTCCTTCGTCAACAGCTCGTTCTCCCGCAACTTGGCCAAACCCTTGCTTGGCGTCCAAGCAAGCTAATGCACCTGCATCAATTACTAATTCTGATTCAATATTTGGAAAAACCCAGTCTCTTTCCATCCACTCTACATACCTAGGCACTCTAACTATCCCGTGGCTATCATGACCCTTTAAGTTGGAGCCACAAAGTCTTTCCGCAATAGTCTTAGCTTCGTCATCGCTACACGCTTTAGCCTGAAATATTTCAGTAATAAGCTCTATTGCATCTTTAACTTTAACACGAATTTCAGAATCTCTACTTTTATCAGACAACTTTATCCCCTATTATGTTTTGGATTATAATTATACTATTATCATATCATTAACGTATGAATTGATCTACGTAATTTTCACCAAGACCTATGTTTATAAAATGCTTTCTACATAAATCTATTTTAGTAAAAACATCTTCATAACCGAGTAACTTACCCCATGGATCGACATAGGACATTATTCCGTTAACTTGAAAAAAAGTAATCATTTCTTCGACATCTTCAGGCACCACTAAAGTATGTGTTTCACCTGGAGGTTCATACACATAACTTCCCTCTTTTGCTTCCCAATCATGTTCTAAATAATGCCATCTACCTTTTAAAACAAATCCGTGGACCGCATTAGGATGTCGATGACGAGATAGTACTCCTGACTTTGTAACTTTCAATAGGTTCATCCAATAGCCTTGAGAAGCGTTTAGACAAAGTGGCCGGAAGTAGACGTTTTCTGCTTGTTTAACCCACAAAGTATCGTCCTCAGGAATTGCCGAAGGAATAACTATTTCTGGCAAAGCATTTTGAGGCATTGGTAATTGGTAGGGTATATTAGCGTTTTGGCTATCTTGTGTCGAAATCATTTTTTTATTTCCTTAAATTGTTCTATTTTATTTTTACATACAAGCATATCCACCATCTACATTTAGTACTGTACCAGTTATAAATGATGCTGCTTTACTACTTAAAAACAATGCTGGTCCAACCAATTCTTTTGGTTCTCCCCATCTTCCCATTGGCGTTCGATTTATTATATTTTCATTTCGTTTTGCATCCAATTTCAATTCTTCTGTCATTGGTGTTGAAATCCAACCAGGAGCAATGGCATTTACACGAATTTGATCTTGCGAGTATGCAATTGACAGTGATTTTGTTAACTGAACAATTCCTCCTTTGGATGCAGAGTAGCCAGGCACCACTCCCCCACCAAAATAACTTAACATTGAAGCAATATTGATAATTGAACCTTTTGATTTAGATAATAGACCACGGGCCTCAGAACATACTCGCATTGTACCATTTAAGTTAACGTCTACAACTTGTGAAAAAACACGTGGTTGAAGTTCTTTATGTCTTGCGATTGTACCTGCTGCATTAATTAAAACATTTATATAATCAATTTTTTCTATTTTTTTTTTAATGGATCCTTCATCAAGTACATCAAGAGAACAAAACTCTATATTACTTTTATCTTTTGGAATTTGTCCAACTCCAGTAGCTATTACTTTATATCCCGCATCAGCAAATCCCTCAGCAATACTTTTACCCAAGCCACTTGTACCACCAGTTATAAGCGCCTTTAATTTTAAGTTATTCATTTATATTCCAATTATTATCATATTGTGGACATTAATCTAATATGTGATAATATATAAAGACTAAATAAATAGTCAAGTACTTATCAAAAACTAATTCATCATATACAATAATAATTCAAATATTATAGGTATCCAAAATGACAATTCAGCAAGTAAAGGGAACACAGAGCTTTTCAAGAGGTATTGATGTCTTACAAATTATATCAGATCATGCCAAACCAATAATATTTAATGATATTCTAAAAGAAAGTAGCTTAACAAGACCAACTTTATATAGAATTCTATCATCACTGGAAGAAGAAGGTTTAGTTCATAAGACTAATAGTAAGCATTACAGATTAGGGTCACGATTAATAAGTCTTGCCCATAATGCACTTACTCAAATTGATATAAGAAGGATAGCCTTCACAGCTTTAAGCGAATTAAGAGACGAAACAGGTGAAACTGTTCACCTTGCAATTAGGAGCAGGGACATGATGGTTTATGTTGACAAATTTGAAAGTAAAGAAATTGTCAGAATGACGTCTATGGTTGGAACTCTCATTCCTTTTTATTCAAGCTCTGTTGGCAAAGCTTATTTATCTGGTATTGAAGACAATCAACTAAACGAAATTTTAAAAAATTTAGAATTATTACCGCATAAACCTGAAACGAAGGCAAATTTAGATAAAATTTATAAAGATATAGAGTTAACTAATAAAAATGGTTATAGCTTTGATAATGAAGAAAATGAAAATGGTATAATTTGCTTTGGCGCAAACATAAAAGACAATACTTCCTTTCCCGTTGCTAGTGTAAGTGTTTCCATTCCGACTTTTAGACTAAAAAAAGATAAATCAATTTATTGGAAACCACTTCTATCAAAGTGTGATGAAATTTCTAAGTTACTTGGTTATATGAATAAAGAAGACAATAATTATTAATGAAAAATACAAAAATAATTTTTAAAACAATATTAATTGGAATGCTAGGTGGATCGGTTTTTAATATACTATTATTTCCGTTACCATGGGTTTTAGGACCAGCCTTTTTTATTGCTATTTTTGCTTTATGTGGAGCGGAAGTAAATATTCCACAAAAATTTAGAAATCCTTTTATAGGTATTATTGGAATTTGGTTAGGTCAGTCATTTTCTTCGTCTGTATTTATGGAATTACATAATTGGTTCATATCTATAGCTTTGCTATTGCTATACGTACCTTTCTCATATTTTATGACTTATTTATTTCTCCATAAAATTAGAAAACTTGGAAAAGTAGAAGCATTTTTTATTTCATCTCCAGGCGGATTACTGGAGATGGTTCTAGGTGCTGAGGAATGTGGGGCAAATTCTAAATTAGTTGGATTAGTACATATGATACGTATTTTTTTAACCGTATTTACAATTCCAACAATAATTTTGATAATATTTCCTGGTTCTTTTGAAAGAGAACCCTTATGGCCAAGTATTACAGGATCTTTAACAGATTGTTTAATTATTTTAATTATTCTGCCTATTGGCCTTCTATTTGGTAAAATATTTAAAATACCAGGAAGGCGTTTATTTGGACCTTTAATTATAAGTGCCACACTTCATGTCACAGAAATAATCGACCTTAATGCTCCTATAATTATTTTTATTTTTGCCCAACTTATTACAGGAAGTTTCTTTGGTAGTAATATGAACGGACTCACTTGGAAAACAGCAAGAAATTATGTAGGTCACGCAATCGCTATAGTTATCTCTTTGAGTATTTGTATGATACCATTTATACTAGGCGTTACTTATTTAATTAACTCTAGACCTGAAGCTGTTATTTTAGCCTACTCACCGGGTGGCATAAACGAAATGGGTTTAGTAGCGGCAACGCTTGGTATAAAACCAGCTTTTGTTATAACACATCATTTATTTAGGTTATTAATAGTAGTCTTAATACTTGGATTAGCTCAAAAGTTTATATATCCAAAATTAAAATTTTTAATACAAAGCTCAAAATGAAATTTCATTATTTTAAAATATAAAGTAGGATATAAGCCTAAATCTAGTTTATGGAGATAAAATTGATCAAAGGACTCATCGCACCAATATTAACACCATTTGATAACAATCTTAATGTTGATCAAAGCATGTATAATGACTTAGCTAAGAGCCTAATGGATAATGGATGTTCAGGTTTAGCTCCTTTTGGGACCACTGGTGAAGCACTCTCAGTAGGAAATAAAGAAAGAATGAATGCAATTGAAGGATTAGTTAAAAGTGGTATTGACCCTAATAAATTAATTCCTGGAACTGGCTTATGTAATCTTCCTGATACAATTGAGATAACCAAACACGCGATAGACTTAAAATGCCAAGGTGTTATGACCTTACCTCCATTTTACTTTAAGGGAATGAGTGACACTGGCCTCTACAATTACTTTGAAAAATTAATCGAAGGCGTAGATGATAATAAATTAAAAATATATCTATATCATATTCCACAAGTTTGCGGCGTTGGCTTATCAATAGACCTTGTTCAAAAGTTAAAATCGTCTTTTCCAGAAACTATAGTAGGAATAAAAGATAGCTCAGGTGTTTGGGAAAATACAGAAGCATTACTAAAAATTAAAGATCTAATAGTTTATCCAGGAGCAGAATTGCCTGTGATAGAAGCAATCAAGCTTGGAGCTCCAGGTTGTATATCAGCAACTGCTAATTTAAACAGTAAAGACATTGCCGATGTAATAGCATTTTGTCATTCTGGACGATGGGATGAAGCTGAAGCACTTCAAAAGAAAGTAAAGTCTGTACGATTGTTATTTCAAGATTATGCTCCAATTCCAGCACAAAAAGCTTTATTAGCGATGCAAACAAACAATCCTTTATGGAATAATTTAAGACCACCATTTCAGCAAATATCCAAAGAAAAAAGTACTGAATTAGCTAACACATTAAGAGATAAATTTGGTTTTAGATTCTAAAAAATAAAAGAGAATTTATGAAAATAAACGATATATCATTACCGCTTAAAGGCAAATGTCATTGCGGCTCTGTTAAATTTGAAATCAGAACCAATATCCATGGTTTAAGAAGATGCAACTGCTCCATGTGTTGTAGAAAAGGCTTTGTTATGGGAACAGCTTTAATAGATGAGTTAGTTATAACTTCAGGAAAAGAATTTTTGAACACTTATAAATGGAATACAAAAATAGCCGAACATTATTTTTGTAAAGTATGTGGCATAAATACACACCATAAAAGAAGGTCAGATCCAAAACAGTACGGATACAATATTGGATGCATAGAAGGCTTTGAAATGTCTTGGATTGAAAACGCACCTTTTGTAGATAATACAAAAATGAGTGTAATTGATAAATTCAAAGAGTAATTATTTATTAAATGATTTCTTTAAAATCTTATGTAAAATTCCTGCAAATAAAATTACAAGAAAAACCCTAAACATATGATGTGGACTTATAAACGACATATCTGCACCAATTGAAAGAGCCAATATGTTCATTTCTGACTGCCCTCCTGGTGAAAATGCTAATAAAATTGATAATGGATCATAACCAAAACTCATTAAAATTAAATAAATAATTATCAACGGAATTATTGAAATCAAAGTTGTAATAAAGCCTGCTAGAATTGGTCCAGACATTTCCTTTAAAGTAATATTTTTAAACAAGCACCCTAGAGCTGAGCCTAACAAAATCTGTATGGAAATAACTAATAAATATATTGGCATAGCTTCAACTATTTCAAAAATATGAACAAAAGCAGACAAGATCATAGGCCCAATTATTGTTGGACCAGGAATTTTAAATTTAACTGCTAAATACCAACCGAGAATTGAAACTAAAATCACAAATGGTAACTGCTGCCAATTAAAAAATAAATCAGGTTGAGGAATATTTTTAATTCCTAAATTCGGAACAAATAAAATCAACAAAGAGGCTAAAAAAACCACTACTACTATTCTTGTTGCATGAATCAAAACAAGAGTTCTCGGATCAGCTCCTATTTCGTGCCCAAGAATAACCATTTCGTTTAAGCCACCAGGTATTGAGCCATAAATTGAAGTTGATTTATTAAATTTCATAATTTTTGATAAATATAAATACGTAGTCAATCCCATTATTATTACAAAACCAGGGATAAATAATAGAGACACTCCAATCTCAGATACTCGATCAAGAATTTCTGGACCAAAATTTGCTCCAATTGTGCATCCTAAAAGAGCTCTACAGAATGGTCTTGGTTTTTTTGCTATTGTAACAGGTTTACCAATCGCTGAAAAAAACCCGCATCCTAGTAAGGGTCCAAGCATCCAAGGCAGAGGCAAACCAAGATAATAGGCTACAAAACTACTCATTATAGCTAAAATCAAACTTGATATATATCTCCATTTCTGTGGCCACCAATCGAAAAGAAAATCAAAGTAAGAAAGATTTGTTTTAATCATTTTCAATGTCTTTTGAGATATAAATATTTCCGTCCATAATTTTTCTTGAAGTTCTATATACTCCACATGACTTTATATAATCACTATCTGTTTCCTCAATCGTTGTTGAAGTTTCAACTATGCAATCTATAGAGCCCAATGGATGCTCAATTATAATTTTGTCTTCACCTGTAACTTTAATATTGGATATTTTTGAGGCTACAGTCCCTGAGATTAAACATGCAGACGCAATACAGTTAGTACCAGTTGCTGCATGGGTCTCATGACATGACTTGGGAGTAAAATATCTTGATGTAATTGTCCCTCCTTGCAAAGCCTTAGATAATAATGCAAATTTTGGTAAAACTTTACCATTCACATTACCCATGCCCATTTCCAGGGCTGCAAGCAATCGTATTTCTTCAATTTTTTTTAATAAATTTTTATTAGCATTTAAAGCTGATGCTGTCTCATTACCTTCAATATCAAAATCATTAGCATTAGCCATAACAATTGGCATTGAGACATCTAGGCAAGTTACTTCAATGCCTTTTATAATTGCCGTTCTATTTCCAGTAGGCAACAGCTTTCCTGTTGTTCCTCCAACAATATTCTTAAATTTTAATAAAATTGGAGACCCAACCCCTGGAACACCTGCAATCTTATAATCTCCTGAGTAAGTAACTGATTTACTTGGAGTAGGAATGGTTGCATCAATTATAGAGCCTGTATTTACCGATCTAATTACAATTTTTGTATAAGCTTCTTTAGCTTCAATTAGGCCTTGTTCTATGGCAAAAGGACCAACAGCAGAGAGCATATTTCCACATGTGGGTCCATAATCAACTTTAGCTTCATCAACTAAAACTTGAGCAAAAAAATAGTCAATATCGACATCTGCAACCTCACTTTTAGAAATAATACAAACTTTACTAGTGACTGAGGTAGCTCCACCCATTCCATTAATTTGCCTTGTATCTGGAGATCCCATGGCTGCAAGCAAATAGTTTGTTAACTTAGCCTGATTAACAGGCAAGTCTTTTTTATTGAATAGGAGGCCTTTAGAAGTTCCTCCTCTCATATATACTGTAGGTATTGATATTTGATCTGACATAATTTTATTAAATATAGTGATTTAAAATATTGATTAATTTTTTTGTTATTTCTTGTGTTGAAGCAGTTCCACCAAGATCTTTAGTTAAATTACTATCATTTTCTAAAAGTTTTATAACAGAGTTATTTATTAAACTCGATGCTAAAATAAAGTTCTCCAACTTTCTTTTTTCTCCTAGCCAGTTTAACAGCATACTTGCAGATAAAATTAGTGATATAGGGTTAGCTGTATTTTTCCCCGCAATATCGTTAGCAGAACCATGTTGAGCTTGAGCCATGGCTTGATTTTGACTAGCATTTAATGAGCCTGCCAAACCCAAAGAACCAGACAATTCTGTGGCTAAATCTGATAATATATCACCAAACATATTAGTAGTTACAATAATATCAAATTGACTTGAATCCCTTACAATGTGCGCAGCGCAAGCATCAACCAACATCTCTTCATACTGTACATCACTATATTTTGAGGAAATTTGACGACATGCTTCTAGAAAAATTCCATCCGTTAATCTCATTACGTTTGCTTTATGTATAGCATGTACTTTTATTTTTTTATCTCTTGATAGAGATATGTTCTTAGCAATGTTAAAGGCTTCTTCAGCAATTCGTAATGAAGCTTTTTTTGTAATTTTTCTAAATGCAAGGCCTACACCTTCAACAGGACTAAATTCACCGTTACCATCAACCATATTTCTGTCTGCATAGAACCCCTCAGTATTTTCTCTTACAATTATTAAATCCATGTTTTTAGAGAGAGATTGAACATTATTATAATTTTTAGCTGGCCTAATATTCGCGAATAAATCTAATTCAATACGGAGGACACCTGATGGATTCAAACCGCCTTCTGATTTAGCAGGATAATTATTATGATCTACTGGACCTAAAATAATGCCATCCGCTTCCTTAGATTTTAATAAAGCTTTTTCTGGTAACGTTGTTCCAAAAGCTTTTAAAGATTTTACACCTATAAGCTCTTTTTCAACATTGACGTCCAAACTTAATTTAGTGCTCAAAAGGTCAATCACCTCTAGGGTGGAAGTCATTATTTCTGGACCAATACCATCACCGTCAAAAGCTATTAAATTGATTGTCATGAATTTACTTTCTTATTGGCCTTTGAATGAGACAGGTTGTTTATTAACAAAAGCTTCAATACCATTCATTCCATCTTTCGTTTTGGCAGACTCTGCAATCATCCTGGCTTCATACTCCATTTGACCTTCTAATGAGTCTGAGAAACTGTTGTGAACTAAGTTTTTTAATTTACCAAATGCTAAAGACGGACCTTCTGCTAATTTTTTAGCTAAATTATATGCTTCATCTTTTAGATCTTTAAAATCAACAACTTTGTTAATGAGACCCCAATCAAGTGCCTCATTTGCGCTTAAAACCCTATTTGTTAATACAAGTTCTGTATACCTTCTTGCTCCAATAATTCTTGGAAGAAAGTAAGTAGAGGATCCGTCTGGAGTTAATCCTATTTTTGAATAAGCTGAGACAAATGTAGCATTTGAAGACGCAATTGCCATATCCGCAAAACCAACAAAAGAAAACCCAGCACCAGCTGCAACTCCATTTACAGCTACAATTAAAGGTGCATTCATTCTTGAAAGTCTAGATATTGCTCCATGAAGGATTGTTGTAACTTCTTTTAAATGACTAGAGGTCTTCTCACCATATTTATAAAAAGAATTCACGTCTCCACCTGCACAAAAAGCATCTTCACCAGATCCACTCATCACTACAGATCTAATGTTAGGATTATCGTCACATTCTAGTGAAACTTTAAATAAGTCCTCTGCCATAGTTTGATTTAACGAATTATAATATTTTGGTCTATTAAGTTCGATAAATGCAATATTTTTCTCAATTTTAAAATTAATAGTTTCAAGTTCCATATCTAACTCCTTATAAGTTCTTATTTGATGTTTTTTAATACTTCTTCAGTATGTTGTCCTAACAATGGAGGAGACCTATATAGTTGAGCAGGTGTTTCGGATAACTTGACTGGAAAACCTGTCATTTTAATCCTTCTTCCTTCTGGGCCAGACGAAGTTATCACCATTTCAGTATCTTTTATCAATTGACTATCAAGAGCTTCTGGAAGCGATGCAACTTTAGCAGCAGGGCAACCTGCGTCATTTAATTTTTTAATCCAATAATCTGACGTTTCCAGTTTCATTTTTTTATTAATTATATCATTTAAACTCTGTCTATTTTTCATTCTATTTTCATTATTTTTATAAATTTCTTGATTTAACAACTCTGTTAATTCAATACATTCTAAAAAGATATTACAGAATTTATCGCTTGCAGGGGCCACAGCGACCTCTCCATCAGATGATTGAAACAAGCCATAAGGTGCTAAAATAGGATGATTATTACCAGATTTTTTTGGAGCAGTACCTTTTACAAAACTTTCTGATGATAAATAAGCCATCATCGAAATTAACCCAGATGTTAAACTTGATTCTACCCTTTGACCTTGGTTAGTTTTTACCCTTGATTGGAGTGCACACACAATGCCAAAAGAACAATATAGTCCAGCAACTAAATCTGAGATAGGCATCGCAGCACGCATTGGGCCACTGTTTTCTGATCCATTTAAAGACATAAAACCACTTAAAGCCTGTGCAATAAAGTCAAATGCAGGCCTTTCACTCATTTCGCCCTCACTACCAAAACCATTAACACAAGCTCTGATTAGTCTTGGGTTTATAGATTGTAAAACTTTGTCATCAAAACCCATTTTAGCGAAAACTCCAGCCTTGAAATTTTCTACAACTACATCTGCATCACTTAATAAAGATTTAAGAATATCTTTGTCAGTTTCTTTATACAGATCTAATATTACAGATTTCTTGTTTCTATTAAATTGCGCAAAATATGAACTATATCCATCAATCATGTCACCTTGATTTCTAACATTATCACCTTTTGGAGGTTCAATTTTAATAACCTCAGCACCCATATCAGCTAGTAACATTGTACAAAAAGGTCCAGATAGTACTCTTGTCAGATCAATCACTTTTATATTTGAGAGAGCCCCATTATTTTTATTTTGGATCATTTAGGCACCAACAGCTGTAGGTACTTCGTCCATGGAGTAGGATAATAATCTATGCCCTGCCCTCATAACTTGACCTGGAAGTTTATGCCCCACTAAATTTTCAACTTTTTTAGCAACTGAAATTATTTTATCTAGATCAATTCCGGTCTTTATACCCATTTCATGTAATAAATAAATAAGGTCTTCAGAACAAATGTTACCAGTTGCATTTGGTGCAAAAGGACAACCTCCCATTCCACCAAAACAGCTTTCGTAATCAGTAATTCCTTCATTCAAGCCAGTCATTACATTTGCAAGCCCTACACCCCTAGTATTATGGAAATGTAAAGTAATGTCAAAACCTGGAACATTATCCCTAATAGACTTAATAGCGTCTTTAACAACTACAGGAGTCGCCATACCAGTTGTATCTCCAAGAGTAACCCCTTTAAAACCCATTTGTTTATATTCTTTTGAAATATCTGCTAATTTTTTAGGTGAAATGTTTCCTTCAAAAGGACACCCAAAAGCTGTAGCTATATCGCCTTGAATAGGTATATTATTTTTACCTGCAATATCCGCGATCTCTTTAAAACCTTGCAGAGATTCGTCTACACTTCTATTTACATTTTTTTTATTATGACTTTCTGATGCAGAAAGAAAAACAACTATTTGATCAAGTTTTGCTTCAACAGCTCTCAAAGCACCCCTGGAATTCGGCACTAAGGCAGCTAACGTGGTTTTAGAACTTCTATTTACTTTACTTAATATTGATTCTGCATCTGCTAGTTGAGGAATTGCTTTTGGTGACACAAAAGAAGAAACTTCAATTCTAGGAAATCCTGCTTCAATAAGATTATTTATAATATCTATCTTATCTTCAGTTTTCAAAATAGTTTTTTCTGACTGAAACCCATCTCTTGGGCCTACCTCAGTTACCTTAACCTCTTTAATATTCATTAAAAAATTACCTCATAAATTGTTATAAAAAAAGACATTGTATTTTAACATTATTTTTTTAACTAATTAAACTCATAAAAATAAGTTTTAAAAAATATAACATTCTCTTGACCTTTCTATTAATAAGTTGTGATATTGAAAACTTATTTTTTAACATAATTAATTTGGGGGTTTCAATGAAACGTATTTCAAGTGCAATCTTGGTTGCTTCTTCTTTATTAGCAACTGCTTCAATTGCTAATGCAGATCAATTTATAAGAATGGTGTCTGGTCCATCAGGTGGGTCTTGGTACCCATTAGGTGCTAAAGTAATGCAAACAATGGAAAGCAAAATAAAAGGAATATCTACTTCTAATACTTCTGGTGGTGGTATTTCTAACGTGTTGTCAGTTGATGGCGGGGATGCAGAAATTGGTTGGACATATGCACATACAGTTGCAAATGGATATGCTGGGAAAGGTAAATTTAAAGAAGCTCATAAAAATGTAAGATATTTTGCAACTTTATATCCTGCGGCATTCCAAGTTGCGGTAAGAGCCGATTCAAAAATTAAAAGTTTTGATGATATGAAATCTGCAAATATTAGCCCAGGAAAACCAAAATGGACTGGTACAGCTTTTTGTGAATCAATTATTAAAGATTATGGATATGATTTTAGTACTATCAAAAAAAATGGCGGTGTTGTTCATATGGTAAGTTACAAAGAATCAGTTGCATTAATGAAAGATGGACAAGCTGATGTATTTATGGCTGCAACTTCAGTACCTCAAGCAAGCTTTATAGAACTAGAAAATAGTCCCGGTATTAGGTTTATAGGACTGCCTAAAGATAGAATTGACAGAATTGTAAAGAACAATCCTGGATATATTTATGGTAAGATTCCTGCAAGTGCCTATAAATCTCTTGATAAAGATATACCAACTTTAGGTATTGTTACATCAATGATCGTTCATAAAGATCTATCTGATGATTTAGTTTATAAGATGACTAAGGTTTTCTGGGATAACCATGCCGAATTTGTAAAAGTTAAGGGCGTGTGGAAAAAAGTACTAATGAAAGATGCTGTTAATGGTGCTGCCGTTCCTATTCATCCAGGTGCTGCAAAGTACTATAAAGAACAAGGTGTAATGTAAATTTAAAATAAAAGGCACAGAAATGTGCCTTTTTCGTCCTAAAGTCTCAAATATATAATATGTCTCAAAAACAAAAAAAACTAATCTATAATGAAGTCAAAGAGCTTAGCTTTTTAGATGAATTAATTGAATGGAAAAAAGATAAAACCTTTTCATACTGGTTAATAGTAATATGTTCATGGTTGTCAATAGGATTAGCCTTTTATCACTTATTTGTAGCAGTATACGGTACACCTGAAGGCAGGTCTTTCCGATCAATTCACTTGTCTATAATGATGATATTGGCTGTTTTTATTTATCCTGCATTTAGAACAAGTTTAAAAGAACCTATTTTCTTAAATAAAAACTCATCTGATTATCTAAGATTATTTGGTTTTAGTTACGATTTTATCATAATTGTATTAATTTTATTTGTGCAACTTTGGACTATCTGGGACATTGAAGCATTTACAATGAGATATGGAGATAAATACATAGGTGATATTATCACCGGATCCATATTAATGTTTTTAGTTTTAGATGCAACGAGAAGAGCAGTTGGATGGGCCATGGTCTTTGTAGCTGGTTTTTTTATGATGCATGCACTATACGCCCATAAGTTTTTTGGTTTTTTCTATGGACCACCAACAAGATTATCTAAATACATAGATACGCTATTCATGACTTCTGACGGTATTTATGGAATACCATTATACGTAGCATCTACATATATTGTCCTATTTATAATATTCGGTGGTATACTTATTCGATCTGGTGTTGGTAGATTTTTTGTTGATTTAGCTGTGTCTTTAACAGGTCATAGAACAGGTGGACCAGCAAAAGCTGCTGTTGTTGCATCTGGCATGACTGGTACAGTTTATGGTTCGGCGGTAGCTAACGTTGTAACAACTGGGTCTTTTACTATCCCATTAATGAAAAATTATGGATATAGGGCAAAATTTGCTGCTGCTGTTGAAGCATGTGCATCATCAGGCGGACAGATTACACCACCAATAATGGGCGCAGCTGCATTTATTATGGCAGAGTTTCTTGAAGCTCCTTATACATATGTAATCCTAGCTGCCATCATTCCAGCCTTCTTATACTTTGTGACTATATATTTCATGGTTCACATTGAAGCAGAGAAACATGGCATTGAAAAAATAGACAAGTCGATGTTACCGAATGTATGGGAAGTTCTCAAAGATGGCTGGCATATGTTGCTTTCATTGGCAGTTCTTATTGGCTTACTAATTTATGGAAAAACTGCAATGACAGCAGGTTTTTGGAGTATAGTATCAGTCATTTTACTAAGCTTTTATAAAAGAAACACACGGATGTCAGTTGTAGATCTACTTGGAGCATTTGAAAGCGGTATCAAGTCAACAGTACCCGTTACCATAGCGTGTGCTTGTGCAGGTATCATTATTGGTTCTGTATTTGTTTCAGGTCTTGGTCTAAAATTCACACAATCTGTTATAGATCTTTCAGGTGGCATGCTCTTTCCTCTATTATGTTTAACGGCCATCTCCGCTATCATCTTAGGCATGGGGATGACTACGACTGCTGTGTATATTACAGTTGCAGCACTCATAGTCCCATCACTTATTGAAGCAGGTATTTTACCAATAGCTGCACATATGTTTGCTTTTTATTTTGGAGTTGTTTCTACCATAACACCTCCGGTAGCTCTTGCATCTTTTGCAGGTGCGGCCATAGCAAAATCACCTCCAATGGCGACTGCTTTTGAATCAAGTAAAGTAGGTATTGCCAAATATATAGTTCCTTTTGCATTCATTTATAACCCGTCTCTGTTAATGGAAGGTCCTAGAATTTGGAGTTTTTATAGCCTTATATCTGTATTGTTAGCTTATTGGTGTATGACACTCGGGCTTGAAGGGTGGTTTAATGGCAAATTAAATGTATACAAAAGAACATTGGCATTGTTAGGTTCTGTGAGTTTATTAATACCCCCTCTTCAAATAATTTATGGAATTCAAGGTTTTTACTATAACGCTATTGGCATATTACTTTTAGCGTTAATATACTTTGTACAAGGTAAATTAAATTTTAACTTAAAGGCTCAATCATGAGAAAAATTTTTTTAGGCCTACCAAGCCACTGGCTTATGATAGTTATTATTTCTGCTATTATTTTTGCCTGTGGAATAAATAAAATGCATGTTAGTAACTTCAATCTTTTTATCTCTATTGTCTTCATATCTATAGCAGTTTTAGTTGGTTTTGTTCTTAAAACTTCTAAACAAAAAAATTGATTAGTAAAAATTTAATGTTATGTTCAGAATAATTACTTGAAAGATAATTTATTAAAAGGTTTTTAAATGGCAAATGGAAAAGAACTAGATATTCTTTTTAAAGCCAGAAAAATCAATAAATCATTTGGTGATTTTAAAGCTAACATAGACATTGATATTTCAATTAAAAAAGGTGAAATACATGCACTCTTAGGAGAAAATGGTGCTGGTAAATCCACACTTGTAAAAATATTTTATGGAGTATTGAAACATGATAGCGGTACAATAGAAATCAACAATCAATTAATAAATATTTCTTCTCCTCAATCAGCTCGTAAAAACGGAGTGGGAATGGTTTTTCAACATTTTTCGTTATTCCCCGCTCTTACAGTTGCAGAAAATATTCTTATAGCCTTAGATCAGAAAATTGGTTTTCAAAGATTAATTTCTGATATTCGTAAACTTTCTAAGGAGTGGGATTTATTTATTGATCCACTACGACTTATTAGCGATCTATCTGTTGGAGAACGACAGAGAGTAGAAATAATACGTTGTCTAATGCAAAACCCTAAATTATTGATAATGGATGAACCAACTTCCGTTCTTACACCTCAAGAAATAGAAAACTTATTTAAAATCTTAAAACGTCTTTCAAAGTCTGGTTGTTCGATTTTATATATAAGTCACAAATTAGAGGAAATTATTGAATTAGCTAATCAAGTTACAATATTGAAATCTGGAAGATGTGTTTCTACTCTAAACGCTAAAACCACTTCAACTAAAGAATTAGCTGAAACAATGGTAGGAAAAAAAATAACTAAATTGAAAAAAAATAATATTAAAAATAATAAAACTGTTGCCTTTGAAGTTAAAAATTTGAACAAAATTAAAGACAACGACTTTGGAATAACTTTAAAAAACATAAATTTAAAAATTAATTATGGTGAAATATTAGGAATAGCGGGGATTGCTGGAAATGGTCAAAATGAATTAATGGATGTTTTAAGTGGTGAAGTAATCTGCAATAATGACAACGAAATTTTATTAGAAAATGTTCCAATAGGCCAAAAAAACATTACTTTGAGAAGAAAATTAGGAATAGAGCCAATACCTGAAGAAAGGACACTTCATGCAACTGTTCCAAACTTAGCTCTGAACCAAAATACATTTTTGACTTATTATTATAAATACAAAAATAGAAATAATTTTTTTTCTAATTTCTTTATCAGTCCCCAACATAGTTCAGAAGAAAGTAGTAAAATAATTAAAGATAACGATGTAAGATGCCCAGAACCAAACCCTCTCGCTAATCAGTTATCTGGTGGAAATTTACAAAAATTTATATTAGGTAGATCAATGGCTAACAATCCAAAAGTAGCAATCTTCTCTCAACCAACATGGGGAGTTGACATAGGGGCAGCAACATCCATAAGACAGAAACTCCTAAATCTATCTCAAAAAGGAAAAGCTGTTATTTTAATCAGCCAAGATTTAGAAGAAATTTTTGAACTCTCCGATAAAGTTTGTGTGATAAATAACGGAGTTTTAAGTAATATTTTGCCAGTCAATGAAATGTCTGCAAGTGACGTTGGTTTATTGATGGGAGCAAATATTAATAATAATAAAAAATCAGAAGTTTCATAATGTTTACATTTATTCCAAGAGATAAAATTTCAAAAAATTGGGTAATTCTTGGTCCATTAGTATCAATATTTTTTACTATTTTTTTTGGTTTATTGATTTTCACTTTTCTTGGGTATGATCCTTTAGAAACATTATACCAAGTTTTTATGTCACCCTTTTCAAGGATAGATAGAATAAGTGATATTTTTGTAAAAGCATGTCCATTAATTATTATAGGCTGTGGTTTGATGCTCTGCTTTAGAGCAAATATTTGGAATATTGGAGCTGAAGGACAGTTTATAATAGGAGCTTTATTGGCTGGCTCATTTGCTTTAATGTTTCCAGATGTGGAAAACAAGATCTTATTATTATTTATGTTTTTAGTAGGATTTATTGGAGGTGCCATTTGGGCATTTATTCCTGCAATTTTAAAGACAAGATTAAATGTTAATGAAATTTTAGTAAGCTTAATGCTTGTTTACGTAGCTATGTTGTTTATAGATTTTATTGTAAGAGGTCCATTACGTGATCCGATGAGTTTTGGTTTTCCTCTAAGCAAACCCTATCCGGAAGGGGCATTAATTAATAAAATACCTTTTCCAGGAATAGGTTATCTTGGACAACTGCATTACGGTATTTTACTAATAGTTTTATTAATCCCTTTATCATGGATTTTTATAAATAAAACATTAGGAGGGTTTAAAATAACAGTTTTAGGATCCGCCCCTAAGGCAGCTAAATTCGCAGGCTTCAAAGAAAACTCTATTACCATGACAGTATTATTGTTGTCAGGTGGGTTAGCTGGGATAGCTGGAGTTGTAGAAGTTTCAGCAAATATGGGTCAATTACAACCAGAAGTTTCATTTGGATATGGTTTTACAGCAATCATAGTTGCTTTTTTGGGAAGATTAAATCCAATTGGAATATTGTTTGCTGGCATAACTATAGCAACTGTTAAACTAGGTGCTGATAATGCTCAAATGACCATGGGAATTCCAAAAGTTGTAACTGGATTATTTGAAGGTATATTATTATTTTTCTTGTTAACTGGAGAAACACTTCAAAAATATCAAATAAAGTGGAAAAGGTTTAAATAAGAATGGATGCCTTGATTTTAACTATAATAGCAACTTCAATACCTTTGTTATTAGCTGCAACAGGAGAACTCATTTCTGAAAAAAGTGGCGTTTTAAATCTTGGCGTAGAAGGAATGATGTTAAGTGGAGCAGTTGGGGCCTTAGGTGCTGTGTTGTGGTTAGAAAATCCTTACTTTGGCATAATTGCAGGGGCGCTCTCAGGGATATTTATGGCTACTATTTTTTCATTTTTTACAATTAACTTTATGACCAACCAAGTAGCGACAGGACTTGGATTAACAATCTTTGCAACTGGATTAACTGGCTTGGCTGGGGCACCGTTAGTAGGAAAAACTATAACCTCATTACCTAAAATTGAAATTTTATTTTTATCAGATATCCCTCTCATTGGTTCCATCTTATTTAAACAGGACTTAATAGCCTATCTATCAATAGTTATAATTGTATTAGCGACGTATTTTCTTAAATATACAAAATCTGGTATGATTTTAAGAGCTGTAGGTGATGATCATCACAGTGCCCATTCAATTGGTTATTCAGTCAAAAAGATAAGGTGGTTTGCAACATCTTTTGGAGGAATGTGTGCTGGTATTGGTGGAGCTTACATTCCGCTAGTATTAACTCCTCATTGGTCAGAAGGCATGACAGCTGGTAGAGGATGGATAGCATTAGCATTGGTCGTATTTGCTTCCTGGATACCTTGGCGAGTAATAGTTGGGGCATTAATATTTGGGGGAATAACAATAGCTCAATTAGTTGGGCAAGCCAGAGGATGGCCTATTCCTTCTCAGATACTTTCAATGATGCCATACATAGCAACTATTGTTGCCTTAACAATGATTTCTGGAAGAATATCAAAAAACAAAAGCATTGTTCCTGCTTCATTAGGTAAACCGTTCGTAGATTCACAATAAAATGATTAAAATATTAACACTATAATTATTTAATTAATAAATTGATCTTTTTAAGTTGTCATTTTTTAGATTCACTTTAAGATTTTATCATTAATCTAGGAGTTTGAAATGATAAAAATTTTTACACGTATTCTGTCACTGTTTGCCATCAGTGGATCAGTTTTAATATTATTAGTTAGTAGTTCTTTTTCATCTGGTCATAGTGGAACTACAAAAGTAGGTTTTGTTTATTTAACAACACCAGGGGATCATGGCTGGACTTATGCTCATGAGCTAGGGAAACAAATGGTTGAAAAACGTTTTGGAAAAGACGTTAAGATATCAGTAGTTGAAAACGTTCCTGAAGGCCCTGACGCAACAAGAGTTATTAGAGAACTCGCCAAACAAGGAAATGAAATTATTTTTACTACATCGTTTGGATATATGGAGCCAACATTAAAAGTTGCCAAAGAATTTCCAAATATAAAATTCGAACATATTACAGGTTACAAAAGATCTAAAAATGTTGCTACAGGTAACATAAGATTTTACGAAGGTAGATATATACAAGGTGTAGTTGCTGGCTTAATGACTAAAACTAATAAAATAGGATATATAGGCGCCTATCCAATAGCAGAAGTTATAATGGGTATTAACGCATTTGCACAAGGATTAAGATCCGTAAATCAGGATGCAACCATCTCTGTGATTTGGGCAAACACTTGGTATGATCCAGTTAAAGAGGCTGACGCAGCTAAAGTTCACATTGCTGAAGGAGCTGACATTTTAGCTCAACATACTGACTCTCCTGCAATGCTTCAAATAGCTGAGAAAAAAGGTGCCCTAGGTTTTGGACAATCAACTGACATGTCTGCCTTTGCTCCAAAAGCTCAATTATTTGCATCAGTTAATAATTGGGGACCATATTATATTAAAAAAATTGAACAATTAAGAAATAAGAAATGGAACACGGGTGACGGACCTGACCATTGGGCAGGAAATGTATGGGGTGGATTAGACGCAGATATGCTAACTATATCTAAGTTCCAAAATATGCCTAATGGTGTTGCAAAAAAAGCTGCAAAGGCTGTGAATGATATTAAAAGTGGTAAGCTAAATGTCTTTTCTGGTCCTTTAATAGATAATACAGGTAAAGAAATTATACCTGCAGGAAAAACTCTTGATGACGGCGCTCTTTGGGGCATGAACTACTATCTAAAGGGTGTAAATGGAAAAATTCCTGGGTAATTAATAAATAAACTAGATAGCCACATTTAACTATGTGGCTATCATTCATCTAATGAGCTCTTTTTTTCAAAAACAATTGAATTCATACTTTTTATTTATCTTTATTTTTATTTTTTTTAATAATCCTACCCTTAGCGCTTTTAAAACAACTGTGACCGAAGTTAACAATGATGTATTTGTCTTAGATGTTTATGGTAAAAGGTTTAACTTAAAAAATTATAATGAGATTAAAACTGGTGACTTTTTAAAAACAAAGAATTTACCAGCAAGCTTTGTTTTTAAAAATAAATCAAAAATATGCTTATCTGCTCATTCCTCATTAAAAATAATTACTTTAGATTTCATAAAAGACAATCATGAAATTACATTGCAGTTTAGAAGCGGAGATCTATATATTTCAATTCCAAACAACTCAATTGATACACATAATATAAAATTTTTTAATTATAGTATTAAGAATTTTAAAAATGATCTTCTTTTATCTAAGGGAAATGAATTTGAGTTAATTAACTATAGAAACAGTTTAAATCTATTTTTTAAGGATAAAAAAATTAAAAAAGTTCCTCCGTATACTTATTTAAAGTTATCTAAGAATGGAAGTGTTATTAATAGCCATAAAATAATAAGCAGTAACGATATTAAAAATAAATTTCTAACAGGTTGTATAAATACAGTTTCAAAAGATAAACTTAAAAATAATTCTAGAGCGCTTCAATATGGATGTATCACTCAAAATGGCAAATTAGTCTGTGGAAATAGATATAAATAATATTTTTTAAAAATTTAAATATATAATTCTAAAGGCAATGAAACCTAAAAGTATTAAAGTTATCTTATCAAAACTCTCTTTAGACACACTTTTAGCTATCCAAGATCCAATTGGCATAAATGATAAAAGTACCAACGTAGATATACAACTGACTAAAATAATCTCTAAATTTAAGAAATTATAATAATACAAAGTAGGCATTTGAAAAATAGACATCACTCCAAAATAAACAGAAATAGTAGGAATAAACTGATTTCGTTCTAATTTCATGGAATTTAAAAATGTTATTGATATGGGAGCTGAAAGCCCAGCAGTTCCTTGAAGAATCCCACCAAGGCTACCCATTAAAAAAACTAACTTCTTAGCCTTTTCATAAGTCAATTTCCATGAAGGTACTAATAATTTTAGAAGTATGTAAACAATAACAATAAAAGCAACTGACAATGTCAAAATTTTAATTGATAAATTTACTAATAATATTGTACCCAAAAATGCTCCAATACCTCCACCTATGGCGAACGACAAAGTAAAGAATTTAGGTAAAATAGTTTTTCTGAATTGATATAGCTGCCCAATATTTGTTAATAAATTTGGAATTACCATGATAATAACCGCTATTCTTACATCATAAAAAGCTGCAATTACTGGAATGGTTATTATAGGGGCGCCGGCTCCAGTTGCACCCTTTAAAACACCCCCAAGGGAGAAAGCTACTAAAATAGCTATAATAATTAATGGATCAGAAAACAAAGTATATTGACTTTA